>MDTG01201242.1_pt1 | contig 11701 bp, 7 predicted proteins | sample 811421 | NCBI WGS metagenome assembly MDTG01 (sample SAMN05326645, study PRJNA326480) | marine metagenome | isolation source: seawater | place: Pacific Ocean: South East | collected 2011
CACCGTCATTCCACTAATGGTATTAAAAACATCAAAGTTACCAGTTTTACCAACAAATTTATCTATTCCAGCAATAGCATCATGAAATGCAGAGAATTCGGTTCCTTTCACAGATGCAACGGATACGGGAGTTTCCACTCTATATGCTTTTTGCCTTCCTTCTTTATTAACATTATGGAGTGTAGTTCCTTGATCAATTATAAGACTGCGAGTATTTGAAGTTTCAACAAACTGAAAATCAGTATTCTCTCTAACCTTTACAACAGATTTGTCATCAAGAAAAATAACGACTGCAAAACTTCCCTCGCCTACTCTAATAGCATCACCATTAGATACAGATTGTCCTGGCTTTACTTCAACTGAGTATGAAGCACCACCTATGGGCTTGATAAGTACTTGGCCACTTGCTTTCATTACTCGTCCAATAGTTTCAGCAAATAGTGACGATGTGAACAAAATAATAAATAAAAAGATGATTTTTTTTATTTTATTAGGCAGCATTTAATAAACCTTTTTGTTGATCATAATAAAGTTTTAGTAATATAAATCTAATATATAAAAATAACACCTTAAGTGCGTTAGTTCACAGTTTGATTTAAATAATCTAAAAAGTAAAAAAATCTTTTATTTCCAATATTTACGCTTACTTGTAGATCCTATACCAGGATTAAAACTATTTATTGGATCAAGTTTCTTATAAAAATCTTTTAATGAGGATTTTGCTACATATTCATGTCCAACATTGTGTTCTGCAGGATATTCTGCACCTCTTATATCATAGGTTTCTAATAATTTTTTCTTTAATTCCTTAACATCTACGTCTTTTTTAGTAATATAGTTCTGATGTAATACATGACAAAATAAATGTCCATAATAAAGTTTAAGTTCAAATAAATCATCGATATCAGGAGGCAATCTTTCAAACCAGTCTTTTTCATTACGAGGAAAAGCAATATCTAAAGACATCATCTCACCGGAAGTCGCTTGATTCATGGTATGATAACGACTTACAGCGCTTGCTGCAACAAAACGATGTAAAATAGCTTTTTTAGCTTCTTTTTCATTACATTCAAAAAAAGAGCCTTCATTATTTATAAAAAAATTTTTAAAATAAAGCTTTGCTTCATCAATCCCTTCATCTGAAGTTTCAATTATCCAGTGATGTTCATATTTATTTCGGTATTGTTCCATTCGTCTTGGTAGGTGATTAGGCCAAAAATGACTTAAAAATTGCATTAATCTTTCTGAAAATTTATTTGGAAGAAAACTAAATTTTTCAGCTATCAAATCTATTTTTCGTTTGAACTCAAAAAACTTTGGAATAAAGCTCGGCCCTACTTTGTCAATAGCTATAAAAGTGTCTTTACTGTATTTTTTGGCTGCATCATAACAGTCCCTATGTAAATACTCGCCTGAGGTAGGAAGATTTTTAAAATTAGATAAAATATCTCTACGTATTTTACCTAAAACATATGAACTATTTGTGCCTACGTAAAAAACTTGATTGCGCTTTGGGGTTGGATATGTGTCTAAACGAACAGCAAAAACAGCAACTTTCCCAGCACAACCAGATGCGCCATTTAAGCGTCGTTTATCTGCGTTAAAGCGCGCAGGTGTATCTGCATTTATATCTCTTAATCTTTCTTGGTATACGTTGTCAGATGCAAGTTTATCAGGAAAATGTATATCATATAAATTATAATTTTTATTTTGTAGATTGGTTAAAATATCTTCCGGTGAAGAGCCAAGTTCAATACCTAAGTCATTAACTAAAATAAGTTCTCCATCTTTAGTAATTTGAGCATAGAGTGATAGTTCAGTATAAGCAGGTCCTCTTTTGATCAATGCTCCACCAGAATTATTGCAAATACCTCCTACGATTGAAGCTCCTATACAAGAGGAACCAATAACGGAATGTGGTTCTCTTCCATAAGAAGCTAATTTATCTTCTAACTCAAATAATGTACTTCCAGAGAAACCCACAATTTGCTTACCCTCATCAATAATATGTATATCACTGATTCTCATAGTATTTATAATAAGTATAGGACGATCATAATCATTACCATAAGGTGTAGATCCACCAGTCAAACCTGTATTTGCTGCTTGCATAATAACAATGATATCTAAATTGACACAAATTTGCAAAATTTTCCAAATCTCAAGTAATGTACCTGGCTTAGCAACTGCTAAAGCTTCTCCTTCACCGTATCGCCAACCTTTTGAATAACGTTCTTTACTCCATTCAGATGTAAGGATATATTTATCACCTGAGATATCTTTTAAAATTTGAATAAATTCTATTTTATCCTGAATATTTTCCATAATTATCTATTAATAGTTAATTATTAGTAAACTGTTATTATTTTAAAAAGGATCATATGCATCTATAACAGTTTTTGGAATAAGAATAGTTTCTTGAGATTTATAATTAAAAGAAACTGTTATGAAAGTTCCAGTTACTATTGGTGTCAAACTTTTTTCATCAAATATTGCTGAAAATATGTCAAAGCTTTTAGTACCAAGTCTTGAGATACGACAACCAATATCATAAATATTAGGGTAAGTTGATTGTTTTAAATAAGTGACTTCCATTTTTCCTAAAATTACACTTTCATCACCCTCCCATCGATTAATATTTATTCCTAAAGAATCTAAGAATTCTACTCTTGCTGATTCAAAATAAGATAAATAAACTGAATTATTTATATGGCGAAGTGCATCCATATCTACCCAGCGTGCTTCAACAGTTTTTATAAAACTAAAGTCTTCTCTTTTAATATTATTTAAGTTCATTCTTATTGCCTTGGTTGCAATTGTGCCCATGGAACTTTTGCTTTTGCAGCTGGATGGTCATCATTAATTAATTTAGTAGCACTTGTAGCTGGTTCATCAGAAATATTTTTTGTAAACATGAATTCTTCTACTCCATCATCCATATGAAAAAGTACTTTATCATTTTCAATCCAATCTCCATACCTTGCACCAGCTTGTAAAAGTCTCGCTTCTGAGGAATTAATACTAGAATCATAAATATACAAATTGTAAACTGATTTTTTTTTGGCCCAAAAAATAGCTTTAGTTCCATCGGGAGACCATCTTAAATTGCGAAAATATTTACTTTCTTCTGGAACAATAACCTCATCTTCATTTTTAATAATATTATTTGAAATAATATTACGATTTTGATCAATTTCTAATAGATATAAACTATCATTTTCTTTAACATAAAGAATTTTATCCTTAAGTGGTGACATCCTTGGCATTGTATATCTTACACCTTTAATGTTTTTACTAGAGGGCTCTAGTAATAAAGTATCAACATTATTGCCATCTAACCCCGATGTAAAAATTCCTTGAGGCCCTAAATTATTTAAATTTGGATTTTTTATTTGTGAATATAATATTTCATCAGCGCTAATAATTTCTGGGTCTGAAAACCATTCATTGTTATCTTGTGTATTGATTGTTATTTCACCATCACTTGTATTTAAATCAATATAATATAAGTTATGATCTTCTCCTGTATAAATTCCTTTTGTCTGATCACTGTTAAAAGAGATATCTTGTGGTTCATGTCCAAAAAATTGTTTTAAACCACTTCCATCTTCATTTATAACTATACCTGCACCACCTTCGATTAGTGAAAATATTTTTTTTCCATTTTGAATCCAAATTGGAAATTTTGCATTAATATTAGTAATTTTTTTAGAAAAATATAATGTTGAGCCTAAATTATAGATACTTAAATCATCTCCAAGATCACGAATAAAATCAAGAGTTATAATTTTTTGGAATGAAGATGCTGGTTGGATATTACTTAATGAAGAGTTTCCCCATTCGTCATTTAATTTTACTCGAAAATAGGTTTCATTATCATTATTAGTAAATATAGATCTTTCTATATCATCTTTTAAATCAATTGTTTCTATTAAAGTAGTTGATAAATCAGGCAATGTCACTTCTTCAATTGTATAACTTTCGAAATCATCGTTTATCGAATTCATATTTGCTTCTGACCATTTAAGTTTAAACCTATCATTTTCAAAAGTTATTGAATCAAGTAAAACTGATTCTGGAGGACCATCAACAGTTAAATAAAAAACACTATTCTTCGATATTGTTTTTTGCCCCATAAGATCTTCGACACCAATCCAAAACCAATTTTCTTTTAATACAGTAAAATTTGTTGTCTCCAAGAATGTAATATCTATATCATTAACAGTATTTAATAATATTTTATTTTCAAAATCATTTGAAAATGAATGGAAAATATGATAGCTTTTAAAATGTTTATTTTTGTAGTCATCATTCCATTTAATTGACATTGTTTTAGGCGGTCTATTTACATACTCCACTGATTTTATTTTTAAATCAGCACTTGGCATATCAGGTATCTTTGGTATAATTGTTGTCGAACTATAATTAGATACATTAATTTCGCCATTTTCCATTACAGCATAAGCATATATTCTGTATTTATATTCAAATGGAACAGAACTTTTTAATAGTTCAAGTAAGACTTTTAGATCAATATTATCAGTTGATTTTAGTTCATCTAACTCTGGATTTTCTTTAATCGTTAATATTGATTTTTCCCAATCTTTATCTCCAATTTTTCTATCAATAATAAAACCACTAGAAGGTCTTCCCTTACGATTCCAAGTTAATTTAATTTGACCTTTGCCATTTTGACCATCTTTGAGATCATTAGTAGCAGATAAATTTTGAGGAGTCCAAAAATCACGATTACTTTTTGGATCATAAGGATTATCCCATTGTCTATCGTCTTCACATGCAATAATAAATAATAATATATAAATGATAAAACGAATCATTTTTTTAACCATTGATCCATTTCAATATATTTTGCGTGAAAATAAATTGATGGAGCTAGAAAAAGAGCGGATAAAACATTAATAACAGGTTTTTGATTATCAAGTTTTTCGATATTATTATGTTTATTAAGTCCATCATCAATGGTGGAGCCATAACTATTGTAAATACTCTCAGATTCAAAGTGTAAATAAGTTCTATAGCCTGAAGAAAGACCAAAAAAACCTATCATAATATTTCGTTTTAATTTATATCGGTTTCTTTCTTTTATTATATCAGAGATAAGAAATATTTCAGGATTCACTTCTGTTGTTCTTCTATGTCGAATATTAAAAGAACCATTATTAATAATATGTGAATTTGATTCTAAATGATATTTTCCTTGATTTAACTTTTTAAACTTTATAGTACCTTTTTTTAATAAGAATCGATCTTCAGAATCTTCAGAAACAACAACAATTCCTTCTGGCAGTGGTTTACCAAAAACAACATCTCCTATTTGCGGGACTCTTCTTTGCAGTTCAACATATAAAATATCAGAATTATCTTCAGGTAGTTGTTTTACGCGAAATGGTTCATATAATTTCTTTAAAATGATGATAGGTCGACTTTCTATCATCACTCGATCTAAAGCTATTGGTGTTAAGCCACTAAGTGTATCATTACCTACACGAACCATCGCTCCTGATGGATTCGTTTTTATATAAACCAAATTCTGTCTACGATGAACTTCCATCGGTACTCTGGAAGACATTAATAATTCAGCTACATTATGCATTCCTCTAGTTCTAAGTCCTTCAATTGACAACTCATGATCATAAGTTACCACATTTATCACACGACCATTTTCTGAATCAAATAGTCTTGCTTCAATGACATATACCTCACCAATTTTTGCAATATTAGCTGCAACCATCCATTCTTGTTCCAAAAGCATTGAGGTAATAACTGCACAAGACATAGTATTACAATAAGGGGATTCGTAGCCAGAAAGTTCGAGCATACTATTCATATCATCGTAATCTAGAACACGTAACGTGTCCATTTGAAGCAACTCAATTCGAAATTGAGCGCTCAAAGACTTAAGTTCATCTATATGTATATCTTCTCCAGAAAAATCAAGAACAGCAATTGTATGATCATCTGCAAAAACTAGTGAGGACAAAAGAATAAAAGTTATATAAATTTTACGCATGAGAGTAAAAATTTAAGTAAATCTTTAGCGAACAGTTTGACAACCGACTAAATGATTATAAAATATTAACTTGATTCATCAGAACAATCTGCGCAATCACAGGTACCGTTATTAATTGGTAATACAGAATCTTTTGAAATACTTTCTATTGAAAATAAAATTTCACCTGATTTACAAAAAACTTTATCATTTTGAACATTAAACCGCTCAAAATGAGATGCATCTTTTGAGAACAATGTCACTTGTCCTGTTCCTGAAGATACATCAGCGATACCTTTTTTATTTCCATTTGAGTACCACCAATAAGCTAGTCCATCTCGTTTGCCATCGACAAAATTAACTTCTTCTTTTTTCTGGCCATCTTCATACCACCAAGTCAATTTACCTGTCAAGACACCTTTTTCGTAATTTGCAACAGCATAATTATTACCATTCTCCCAAAACTGTGTTGTTTTAGCAATTTGCTTTCCATTTTCCCAAAAAGATGTTTCTTTTATAGCTCCACTTTTATACCACCAAGTAAATGGTCCTTGACGATTACCGTGAACAAATGAACCGTCTGAAAACATTTGACCCTCTGGGAACCATCGAGTAAGATTTCCATGCGGATTACTATTGATTAATTGAACATAGACTGTTGGTGACATATTGTAATTATATATTTCTTGTTCTTGGACAAAATAATAACCATCAGGCATTAATGAATCCGGCTCATGAGCAACAGGTGTTCCTTGCCATTGCCTATCACCGTCATTATATATTGCTTTAATAATATTACCATTATCAAAGGTCAAATCATAATATTTACCCTCAGTACCCTGAACATAATATTTCCATTCACCTGATTTTATTCCAGATTGATAGCTTCCCACCATTCTGGTCCCACCATTATAAAAATCTAAAGACGCTTCACCTGTAAAAGGTTGATTCGTTGTTGGGTCTATAGCTATGCCTTCTTTGCTTTCTAAATCATTAATTGAGATTGGTTTCGAACAAGAGACAAATAGTATTATAAGTGTTATTAGATATATATATTTTTTCTTTTTCATTTTTATTTTTCTAGTTTATACTTTTTTTCGACGAGAATTAAAAAATTCTTTTAGCAAACTTAGAGATTGATTCTCCATCACTCCTCCCATTACTGATACTTTTGTTTTAAATCGAGGATCTCCACAAAGTTGATAAAGTGAACCGCAACAACCTTCAGCTTCATCATAACAGCCAAATACAATCATATCTAAGCGAGCATTTATAATAGCTCCAGCACACATTGAGCAAGGTTCTTTGGTTACATATAAAGTACAACCATTTAAACGCCAATCACCTAGTGTATTAGCTGCAGCTGTAATTGCAATTATTTCTGCATGAGCAGTAGGGTCATTTAATTGTTCTCTTTGATTATAAGCTCTACCAATGACTTTATCTTCTTTAATAACTACTGCTCCAACTGGTATTTCTTCTAATTTAAATGCTTTATCAGCTTGAATGAGCGCTTGCTTCATCCAGTAATTATGTGTCTGTTTCATGAATAATTATTTTTTGAAAAGTAATGTTTGAAGAGAGCTAATCTGTTTTGCCATTAAAATTCTTCCATTTAAAGAAGTATCTGTAATTGCAATTTCATTTGAGTTTAATGAATCTAAAACTACTGTTATCTGTATAATTGTGGAGTCAAACTTACCTTTAGCAAAATATGATGATGCCAAAGTAACACGAAGGTCTAAATAATTTAATAGTGAGTCGTGTGAGAAAACCCATTCAGGTTGTAATGGTTTTACTGTAGAGTCTAAAAAAGCTCTTCCATATTCAATAGCTTTAGCATCATTACCTTTAGCATTATAAGCAAATGTTAATCCAGCTAAAATTTCAGCTTGAGAATCAGTAATACTCCACTTGTCCTGATTTTTTTCTAATCCGGTTGTAAAATAACTAATGCTACTATCTAAAACCATTAGTTTAGCATAAGACCAACCTAATCCATTATAGGCATCTTTCCATTCATCATCATCAACAATAGCATCATTAAACCATTTATTACTATTTAAATAATCAGCTGTTTCATATAGGTCCCATCCATACTCAACCATATCTTCAGCTGAAGCGGCGTAATTTTTACGACAAGCATCTAATGGTAATAATGCAAATGCTAACACTAATATCAAATATTTTTTGCTAATTCTAATTTTCATCGCATCAACATAATCTTCTTTGTTTGACTACGTCCCATATCAGTTGTCAAGTGGACAAAGTAAACGCCAGATGCTACTTGAACTTCATTTTGATCTTTTCCATTCCATCTAACATTATATCTACCAATACTTTTTTCATCATTTACTAAAACTTTAATATTTCTACCCATGATATCATAAATCGTTACATTTACTCTCTGATAAGGACCATCAACAAATCCAAGATCATACTCTATCGTTGTAGATGGGTTAAATGGATTTGGATAATTTTGTTGCAATGATGTTTGTCCAGGTACAGTTAATGTTTTTGGACCAATTCTAAAATAACCCATTTTATCAGTATATGCATTTACACGATTACCTTCAGTGTACGATGGTAGCTCAACCCAACCACTTCCTAGTGAACGGCGATAAACTGCCACTTCTTCATCCTCTCCAGGCATAGAAACTTCTACTAGCTTATTAAATTTTAAAGCTTCATTGCCAAGCAAATAAGATGCTCTATCATTAAAATGAGGTTCAAATAACGTTGAATCGAGAATCATGATTGTTTGATCAAAATCTACTGAACCATTTTTACCTAATACATGAAATTGACCATCTGCGCTAGCACCTGCCCAATTTCCATACATTTTTGCTAATGTTAAGCCTACTTGCTCTGTAATTACCGTATCTCCAACTACTCCCTCAGAAGCTACTTCAAAGGTGTAGTTACCTTTAGTTTGGAAATTATAATGCCCAACGTAAGTATATGCGGCCGCTGTGTCCAGTGTCACAGCTTTAGATTGAACATTAAGTGTAAGGTCCCTTGTTTTACCCACCGAATCTACAAGAAAAACCTCGTAGTAATTGGTGAACGCATTGTTTTGGACAACGTACATGCGGATCTCAGGACGCGGTACACGCTGGACTTTAACGACAAAAGTATCTACTGTAGATGTGTCGTCATCAGCGGCCGTAATTTTAAATTTTATTTGGTTGGTTAGAGTATCTATTGGATTTTTAGTTATAGAGGCATCCTTCCATGGACCAGAATCTGGTTTAAACCATAATGCATCAGGTTTAATCTTTACTAAATCTTTTCTGGCTTTACTTGAATAAACATAGCCTTCAGCTTTCTTTTCAAATGTTTTAGAAGGCTCTACCGTTACATTTGAATCATAAGTTAGAGGTAGTATAGTTAAGGTTAATGTAGAGTCATCAACATCAGTTAAATAGTTAGCAAAGTCTATATAAAGTGAATCATTTTCTTTAACTATAGTATCATTTAATCCAGCCCAAACAGGTGGATCATTTAGCGCATCAATAAAGAACTCTATCGTATCTTTTCCAATAAGTCCGCCTGGGTCAATGGCGCTATATTCGACTATCATATCATACTCAGTATAGTAATTAGTATCCGCAGATGTGGAGTCAGTTTGGGTGATCCAAGCATACAATGAATCTATAGTCCCATCAGTTTGTCTTAATGAATCCACTTTGATTGGATCTTTAAAATCTGATATACTTCCTGGATAAACAACTAATGAGTTATTTTTTTGAATAATGGTTGATGATGGATACTCATCAACTAGATCTGTAATTAGTTTATTTTTATATTTGTTATTAAAATTGGAAAGAAAACCAATTTTTGCTGTCGGATAACCAATATTTGCTGGTAGCTTTGAAGCTATTTTAAATGAATATTTAAGTGATGATACAAGATTATCTTCATCAGTGACATATCTGGTAAGGTTAATTGAGTCACTACTTGTACCCTCATTAAATATTAACTTGCTTAGTGCTGATAAATCTAGGACAGGTGGATCATTAACAGGATTGACTCGCATTTCAAAATCAAGAGTATCTTTTAGACCCCAATTATCAGTAATTATAACCCGATGTATATAAGCTGCTGTATCTAGTTTAGTAGGTGTAAATGATACGTTGCCAGCAGTAGATACGGCTGCATTAATCGTATTAATTTTTGGTTCAATTATTGCCCATGGAGTTTGAGTTGTATCCGAAATAAAAGATTCAAGTTCATAGAAAAACTTATCTGATCTTAATGTGGCTACATCTTTATCATTAATTTCTAAAACTTTTTCCCAAAGTACATCTTCATAAGCTATTACCCTTGGTATAGTATCAACAATTGGTCTCGCATTATGTCTAAAGGTCTTATAATAACTAATTGGGTCTGATATATTACCAGCTACATCGACAGCTCTTAACCTAGGATAATACCAACGATCATGAGTTAACGAGTCAATTGCAATAATGACAGTATCCAATAGATTTGTCTGAAACTTATATGACCTTAATGTAGTAAATGCGCTAGTAGAATCTTTAGTTGTACTTTCAAATAATGAATATTCGTAACGTTGAATTCCGGAAGCACCAACCTCAGCTTCTAGCCTTGGATCTTTCCAATTTTGTGTGGCAAAGACTAGAGAGTCATTGGTCCATAAGGTATCGTTATTATTTCCATTTCTAAGTGATGTTAGAAAAATAGTTTCACCATTAATATTACTAATTGTTGTATCAGGTCTATCTGTCAACGTAATCAATGCTCTTTGTCCATTTGGCACAGCTGGCGGAATAGTATCTAGAATAAAGAAAGAAGAACTGGTTGCACCAATGGTTGTATTACCTACTTGATCATTGATCATAGCTCGCACAAATACGCTATCACCCTGTGCTAGTTTTTGTGGGGTTAAGATGTCTAAAATTTCTTTCTTAGTGCGGTATTTAGAAATAGAAGACGCAAGAACTTCAAGCGAATCTTTTGGTAGAATAGTAGCCCATGAGTCTGAAGTCATTTTACCATCTACTTGCATTTGAATTTGAATATTACCTCTTAATAATGACTCATCCGTAATATCAATAGGGACAACAACTCTGACACTATCCGTTGATTTATTAAACCAACTCCCTGAAACCGTATCACCAAACATAGTCATTAAACCAGTTGTAAATGCTATGGGGTCTGTATTATCAATTGTTATAATTGAATCTGCAAAAACTGAATCGGCTATAATTGAATTTAATGCTTTATCCTTAGCTGTAATGGAAACAGCAATCTGCCCATCAGAATTATCTACAAGTGGAAGATTATAAGTAAAAATTTTAGTTGTTGTGCTGGTCATATTCACATTTGTTTTGTCACCAGCAGTATTATTTGGAAAATCAACAGTTAGAATAGGGACAGTATTAAATTCTATATCATCAGTAAAAGTTGCTGTAATTACCAATTGACCATCTTCAAATCTGACTAAACTATCAGGGTCATCATAAGTAAAAGTAACTGATGGAGGTGTGGTATCTATTTCAATATCTTTCTTTTGTTTTAATGCGTTAGCATTATCAAGCGAAGGTAATGTTAGATTTACATTGTTTCCATAAGGATCTTTGATAGTTCCAGCGTTTAATGTGAGTGAGTTATTAGCATCAAAATAATTAAGATCAGGTGAGTTATGGCCGGTCGCAACTGTATACTCGA
>MDTG01210281.1_pt1 | contig 11701 bp, 7 predicted proteins | sample 811421 | NCBI WGS metagenome assembly MDTG01 (sample SAMN05326645, study PRJNA326480) | marine metagenome | isolation source: seawater | place: Pacific Ocean: South East | collected 2011
CTGCAATAATACGGGCATTTGATGGTTTCGTTGATGTTCACGTAGACTTGAAATTTTCAACATATTTTGTACCTAGTCAGATGGCAGCACAAGACGGTATGGATCTAAATTTAAAATCATTTGAAGTTATAACTATAGACGGAAACGTAGCTGCAACTTTAAAGGGCACAATAGGAGCAGATAATTTAGCTGGAAACGACGGTGCAGACACAATTGAAGGTAGAGAAGGAGCAGACACATTAACTGGCGGCAATCGTCAAGATACCTTCGTTTTTAGTAGTGGCGATACAGGAATATTAGAAACAGAAGCGGATACTATAACAGATTTTGTGTCAGGTAACGATTTAATAGACTTATCCTCGATAAGCTCCGGCAACATTGGTACATATGTAGAAGTCAACGGGACGGCTAATGACTTCGCAACTTTTACTGCAAATGCCACAAATTCATTCTCAGGCTCAGATATAGATATATATGTTGAATATAACCTTGATGGGTCAGGCAATACATACGTATTCGTAGACGAAAATAAGAGCGGTGGTGTATCCGCGGGAGATACCCTGCTAGTTCTGACAGGATTAGCAAGTGCTGATTCAATTGATAGTTCTGATTTCGTTTAATTTACAGATCACAATTTGCGCGATTGCTCTTTATTACGTAACTACGTTGGCAATACATAAACCGTCTTATTTCATACGCTAAAAAAAAGTAATTTTTGTCGTATAAATACATGCGGGGTGTTTGAGATGACTTCAAAAAATAAAATGTATGATCGTATTGGGCGGCTCGCACCCGATTCAAAAAAAAGACATAAAAAGTGGAATAACCAATACTATATACTATACAGTCTCCTACTTTATGCATGTGGTTCTGGTAACTCAAACAATAACGGCCCACTTGAAATACAAGATGACGAAGTTGTAGATTTTCTTTCTCCACTATATTTGACACTTGAGGGAAATGACAGTTACACAAGTACTGGCCATCAAAACGAAGTTTTATCAGCAGATTATAGTGTATTTAAGACCATTGATAAGGTTGAAGATGTAGATACCTCAGATAGTGACGAACTTATTGTAGTTGCCAGCGAGGATATGCTTTTAGTCCCCAAAGTAAGCGGGTTTGAACAAATTAATGTGCAGGTAGCAGAAGGGTTTACTCCAACCGACTCAATATTTAATATCGATCTATCAAATTTTTCAGACTTTGAACAAATAAACATCACCACGGAAGATACTAGCCTAAGCGTAGATAAGTTGGCCTTGATTAATAGTCACGGTAGTATTTCAGTTAATAGTCCGTTTAGCGAAATAACCTCGACAATTCTAACAGGCTCTAATTTAGATCTTATAACTAACTCAGATACAATTATTGAAATTTATGGAAGCGGAGAAAACATAAGTTTAGATGGGAAAGGTAAGTCTATAAACGCGACCACTACCAGCACAGGAAATATAGACATAACAGACAATAGCTCTGTAATATTGAATGCGCCATATGCAACGGGAAACTTACACGTCAACTCTAATGGAAATGTTGAAATTAATGATGTCAGCTCTCTTTTAGGAAATTTGACAGTTAGTTCAATTGGAACTGTAAATATAACTGATGCCAGTTCTCTTGAAGGTAAAATAAAAATCGACAATAGCCGGGCTTCAATTGGTGATGATATAAGTATTTATATGGCTAATAATGCTAAATCCGTTGAAATAGTTTCAGTTGGATCTGCTACAGCAAACACAAATAACGGTCTCAACGAAGCAACAACAATTAAAGTTACGGCAGCCGAGAATTCAAGCATATCAGCGATAAAGAATATTAGTAGATCAGTATCGCTTAACTCAAACAATATAGATGGTGATAGCGTAACTTTTGATATAGACATACGTAGTATTTCAGATTTGAGCCTTGGCGGGATATCCCCAATTGTTGTCAATTTACGTGGAGAAGACCTAAGTGGGGTTCAAATAACTTCTACAAACTCAACAACTAGCACAATAAAACCAACTGCGGCGAATATTGATCTCAGCGCTATATCGGAGGCAGTACTAATTGATCTTCCCAACTCCGACGGTAAAACACTCGAGATTAGACACAACCAAAATATAGCGCTAAACGCAGAAATTGATCAAACATCTTCGGTATCAAGCCTCGCATTTAATCTTGTTGCATTAGGCACAAGTAATTCGTCTAATACTCTCAATATAAAAATGACTGACTCTGACGCATTAAATGCTGATAATTTAGTAAGTATCGATGGCATCAGTCTTAATGACATAAATATTCTTAACTTTGACTTAAGTTCTGGCACAGATTTAAGTCTGTCAAATAATATAACTGGAGATGAATTAACCCAGGTTAATCTAACCGGTACTGGAAATGCAAATTTTAACAATAGCACGATTATAGGAAATACTAATAATGCAGTTTCCATTAATGCAAATAATCTATCAGGAGACTTTAGTTTTTCTGTCAATAATACACCAAACAGCGTCAAAAATATTTCAACAGGAGCAGGAAACGATGCAATCGAGATTGACGATGCTTTAAAGTCTAATCCCGGAATAGTCATAAATACAGGGTCCGGTAATGATATAATCACATTCACTTCAAACTCCGTTGGTAACGAAGCTATATCGTCAATCGATGGAGGGGATGGCTTGGATATTATCGAGTTTGCTGCAGGCCTCGACCTAAGTCAAAATAATTTAACAATTTCAAATGTGGAAAAACTAGAATTTACAGGTGGATCAAACGCAATAAAATTTAAATCTGACGTTCTGTCACAAAAGACGTATGAGATGATGGAAAATGGATCAGGAAATCTGAGTTTAGAAGTTGTTCCGGCGAGCCAAACTATTAATTTGTCAACACTTATATTTGATGAAACTATAACCACTGGCGCACATAAAGTTATTGTGAATGGTAATAACTATACACAAGCACTCACTATTACCGGATCGTCAATAGACGACGAAATTACAGGGACATATACCTCCAACGATATTATAAGTGCTGGCGACGGTGATGATACGATAGATGGAAGTGACGGTAATGATACTATCACGCCCGGAAATGGTTCAGACCAAGTCACCCCTGGGTTAGGAAACGACTCGATAAATCTCTTAGAAACCTATGCGAGCATGGACAAACTAATATACACGCTCGATGACGGCAGCGCCAATGTAGATACTGTTGCCAATTTTGATCTAAGAGTTGTGAAAGATGTTATATCTTTGGATGTGAGTGAACTCTCCACCCCAATTACTGTTGGTAATGGTTCTAATGCATTACTTACTAATACTGGAAATTTGGTCGTAACTGAACATCTACTAGACACTAATCTTGATTTGTCTTCTGGCACTGCAGAAACAATAATAAAGTTAATGCAAACAGATCAATCCGAGTTTGCCGACGCATTTGGAGCGTCTGAAATTACTGTTGCTGACGGCGCATGCATTAACTTTTTGTGGTATGACGCAGATACAAACGAGGCTGTATATGGCTATGCCAGTGAGAACGCAGACGCTCCTGCTGACAACAAAATAACATCAGCTGATGCATTTGTTGAAATTGTACGACTTTCGGTCAGTGACTCAAACTATATTCACTTCCTGGACACAGGAAACTTTGAATTCGTTTAGGAGTGTCAAAACCTAATCTAAGCTAAAGCTGACGCCTGCAGATAATACCGCGAATAAACCATTATCACTTTTTATAGTGGGAAGTGTAAATTTGTCCTTAACGAACCAATTAAATCCATTTTTTTTAAACGAAAGGCCAACCTCAAAATATGGTATTATGTATCGGTGAGCTGCTGAAATAGGAGGAGCAGAAACTATCTTATCAAAAATCACAGTGTCTATACCAAATTCACTAGACATCTCAACGCCTTTATAATCGTGTATATTACTGCCATATACAGAAAATTGCATTTTATCTGAACCGAGATATCCATCAACTCCGACACTATCTACAGTGATCCCAAAATCTTCTTTGGTAATCACAGCAGATCCACCAATCCCAATCCATTGCTGATCAGGCATCCTAACAAGATTATTGATCTCATTCACAGGTTGAAGAGTAAGAAGGCGATGCATAAAATCTTGCATTTTATCGATCCCATAGGAACCTGAAGACTTTAATTGGAAATAATAGCTAATATCTGTTTGATTACTTGTTTCCAAATTTTGACCAGCAGTTAAAGTAATAATTTCAGCAAAAGATCTATTAGCGACCCGATATTGATTTTTATAAATATGCATATCTGGCGAAACTATGCCAAGATCAAGACTATAAAATGCTTCGTAATAATTTATGCGCACGCCCATATTATGGGTCTCGTAAGCGTCGCTCACCTGTACTCCATTTACGCTATCATTTGAGAAGTAAGGCGTCAGCTTTATTTCAGCTCTTACTGAAGTGGCGTAGAGCGTGATTAGTAGACAAACAGAAACTTTGATAACTTTCATGTGTAGGTTCTTCAAACCAACCAATGTAAGGGACTAATTAAGAACTACTTTCTTGTTTTTCAAGCTCAGTTTTCAACGCAGCGATGTAAGAATTTTTTGCTGTCTGATAAACTGCAATTTCATTGTTTAATTTTTGCATTTGAACTTCTAAAAACTGAAGCGAAGCAAGTTGTGCCTTTCCGTTATCCGAAAGATCTTCCGTATTATATTCTACACCGTCTACATTTATCTTAGGCATTTGTTCCCCCCTAATCTGAAAAGTCAAAACCAGCTTTATTTGCCAAAATTTCAGACTTCAAGTCTGAGATGTAAGCTTTCTTTGCTTTCGTGAAAAGCGCTATTAAATTACTTTTTTCTTTGAGTATTTCCTCTAACCCTTGAAGAGTCTCGACATACCTTTTGCCACTTTCCGACAGGTCGTCAATATTATAGGTTTTTCCATCTAAATTGATTGTCTGACTCATCACTAGGTATTATTTTTTTCCAACTCACGGCCCAGAGCCCTTGAGTAGCCTATTTGCGCAGTTTGTGCAATCTGAAGCTCATTACTTTTTTCCAAAATCAACTTGTTCACAAAGTCAATATTGTCAAGCTGCGCTTTCACCGATGGTGTTGGGTCGCTTATATCATATTCTTTTTCATCAATAGTGATTGTAGTCATAGTATTGCTTCCATGTTATATCCACGCATACACTAACAATTGTCTGAGAAAAAGCATAGAATCAAATTAACTAAGGTTATTTCCATTTATAATAATGTAAAATAAATATCAGTGAGTTTTTTATGTTCATTAAAAAGATAAAGAAAAAATTTGAAAATAAATATACTTCAACATTTTTATCTGGATTGATAGCACAACAATTGGCTGGATGTGGTGGTGGAGCATCAGAAGAAGTTGCACAAAATGTAACGCTAAGAGGGACAAGCGGAAATGACCTTCTAGTGTCCAATGCTACTTATTCAGCAATTGAAGGTTTAGCGGGTAATGACAGAATATACGGAACGTCAGGTCCTGATGAAATCTACCCAGGAGATGGACTAGACGAGGTTTTTGCAGCAGCTGGTGACGATGTCGTTAATATTTACGCATTTGGTGATACTATTTTTGGCGACGAGGGTAATGACACCTTAGTTGCCGATTTCACAGATACGCAAGTTCTTTTGAGAATATCACTACAAGATGGTGTTATTTTTAACCTGCGCGCACCGTCATTTGAGAGAACCACGTTTTCAAACATCGAAAATTTTGAACTTCACAGCGATAACTCGGTAGAAGTAATTGGAACTGATTTTGATAACCAGATTGTAACAGCTGGAGGAAATGACACAATTATCGCCGGTAATGGTAATAACATTATAAACACGGGAGCTGGGGATGATATTATTACTTTTACTTCAATTGGCTCATCAATAGATGGTGGCACTGGAAGTGATAAACTGATCTATGATGCTTCTGACCTATCGGGTTTGGTTAGTGTAGATCTTACTTCACAAGTCTATCAGCTGGGAGGTAATTCTTTAAACCAAAGAATATCTAATTTTGAAATTTACGAATTTCAGGGGGTAGCTAATTTTACCATAACTGGAACGAATAATGCAGAGGAAATTATATGCGCCGATGGGAACGATACGATTGATGGCTTGGGCGGCGCCGATACTTTAACCGGTGGTAACGGATCTGATAAATTTGTGTTTTCTGTCCTGTCTAATGCACTAGACACTATTACAGATTTTGAAACTGGCATTAATGGAGATACAATCAGATTAAACAAATCTGTGTTTGATCTGGCGGGAAACGCACTGCAAAGTATTTCGACACAGAGTGGAGGAATAAAGAATATTTTAGAAACTACTGGCGTAATCCTTGTAAATGATGAAACTGGATTTATGTCCGAAACTGCTTTGATTTCGGACCTTGTAGGCGTGAATGGAATTATTGATGGCCAAACGAACCTAGGGAACTTAATGGTTATATGGAAAAAAGCTAACGAAACCTCGGCGGTAATGTCTTATGTGAGCGATGACACACCATCTGATTCAAGTCTTGATTACTTTGAAAATATCGCTCTTTTGACAAACATTACATCTGCAAACTATTCAGAATTAAGCATCACCAACTTTGAAATAATCTAATATTTTTGCGCATCCGATGAGCTATATGGGCTCAATTCATCTTTTCAGAATTAATTTGTCGCGAGCTCGATTCAAGCAAAGCTTTATATTGCTGCTCTAGAGCTTTTATTTCACGGTCATGCCGCAATTTAATTCCCTCAATCTCGGCATTATGCCGGTCTTTAGTGGCCTTCAGACGCCCCTCATAAGATTTGACCAACTTCTCTCGAGTTTCTTTCTCCATTACATTTCCTAACTTAAGCGTTAACGCCCACCTTTACCATGCAAGGCGACATAAGTCGCCTCACAATGAACACAAAATTTGTTTTAAAGAGAACTTCTATGCGATGAAACTGTCATCAAACGGTGTCCCTGCTAGACCTTCTAATGTTACCGTATTCGAAGAAATCGTAATGACTAGATCAGTACTTACATCGCCGGCACTAATACTCGCATCATTCCAAGCAAGGGCATTGCCGTCCGTATCTTTAAAACTTAATAGGTCGGTTCCTAGAACAAAGTCTTTAATTGTATCAGTGCCAAAATCACCTTGGAATACAAACGTATCAGCGCCATCGCCTCCTGTTAAAATGTTATTCGCTGTATTACCAACTATTAAGTCATCACCTGAGCCTGCAATCAGATTTTCGATCTCTGTACCATAGGCTATACCGAGGTTATTCTCCATTTGGTCAAATACCCAACCTTCGCAAGTTACAGTAGATGCGGTACCTGAAACCAAGCTCAGTTCACAACCAAGTGTAAAGTTAGAAAGATCAATTGTATCTACTCCGCCACTATCCCAGATTGTCGACTGAAAAGGCTTCGCAGGATCAAAAGAATCATAGACTGTATCGTCTTCATTTGTTTCCTGCGCTCCATACATCCACTGGATAGCCGCAATATCAATAATATTAGGCGTATTCGAAATAGCAAAACCCATCTCGTCCCCACCACCAAACCATACATTATCGTCAACCGTGTAAGACATGACAGTATATTTCGATTGATCAAGAGGAGCATTCTCTCCGTTCTGGTCTGCGCCTTCCATTAGATAACCCTCAAAAGGATGTGCTAACCCAAGACCATGACCAATTTCATGGAGTAGTGTAAGGAAACCTTGTGAATAACCCTGCTGAAAAACATCATCGTTTGCCCGCTGCGCTTCTCCATCGGCATCCTCGGTGCTAGCTATCCACACATCACCATTTCCGGTTCCTCCACCGGGGCCGGTTGCCCAACCAGCAACATTTTCCACTGTACCTTTGTAAGTGGTGAAGCCAAAACGCATCGTACCAACTATGCTGTCGCTTGCAGTTTCATCGATTTCGACGAACGTAATATCTGCTACATCGGACCATGCGTCGAGGGACTCACGAACAGAAACTCTTTGTGCATCATTCATTGACCAAACGTCAGATTGATTTGGCCCATTGGTACTCCCGTAACCATCTATAACCTTTGAAGTGCTATTTTCAACAAAGCTGTAGGTAATTACAATATCATCTCCAACTGAGCTATTATCTTGGGAAGGATCGTGAACCCAATATATGACATTAGCGTCATCGTTTTCGAACATCAGGGCTTTGATATTCGGATCCGTCGGCAGTTCATCCCTTGTTCCTGCTGGTGAACCAGCCCAATATGGAGCTGGCACAACCTGTCCACCATCGATTATGTCGCTATACAGTATCGGAGCTTCCAAAAGATCTAGTTCATCTTTAGCAGCAGCAACTAATATCTCCTGAAGAGCGCTCAAATATTGGAAGCCACCGTCTTCAAAATTGAATGTCTCCTGGCTTACGTCATAATATGCATTATCTTTCAGCTTGAGAGTGTTACCAACGATCTCAGTAAATTGACCACTATGACTAAGGGTATCGAATTCGAAGCCCGCTGCAGTTACAGTACCAAGCTCGGCTCCGAATACAAAACTGTCGTAATTCGTTGGAGTAAAGGTAAACCCGCCTCCCGACGTAATGTCTGCACCGTCAATACCAAAATAGTTTGCATCGTCATCAAATACATCGAGGGCGCCTACAGCCGTAGCGTCTCCACTAACCGCAACCCTTAGACTTATATCTTCGAGACTAAATCCACTACCAGTGCCGCCAGCAACCAAACCTCCAGTGTCATTCCACCCCTTGTCATAATACCAATTATCATTGAGGTAAACCTTATTTCCATCAAAACTGAAACCAAGATCTTGACCCTCTCTCTGATAGACAATGTTGGGTTCTGTACCAGAAGACTGTAGTGTGATGTTACCAATTGGATCAACGTTGTCTACATAAGTACCTGCATTAGTTGTCCACCCCGATGCAAATGCAATCACATCCCCAGTAGTGAACTCATACGCCCCAGAATCGTTCTCTGCGACCTCAAATGCACGATTGTTAGCCTTATCCATCGCATAAACGCCGGCAACTAATGTGACGTCATTTTGCCAGTCACCATCACCATCCTCGACATAAAGAGGTATTCCACCAGAATGATTAAAAATTGGCAGTACGGTGTCACCACCACCCGAACCATCGTCAAATGATAGCTCACCTATAAATGCACCGGGAGTAAATTCCGCAACTGCCGCGACCTTTAGAGTTATTTTTGGATCACCACCGTATGGATCCGCGAGAGTAACTTCACCTAGGAATGTAGGTTCATCACCGTCACTACCCCCATCACCATCAGTGTCACCATCAACAACAGTATCAGAGTCTCCATCAGTGTCTCCGTCACCGTCAGTGTCTTCAGCGACTGGCTCTGCGACCACTGCATCACTTGCAGCTGTCTTGCCGCCCAGATCTAAATCAGTAAGTCCAAGCGAAACTGGACTCGTACCATCAGCAATTTCATTGGCACCGTTAACAGCATATAAATTCCAACCTGTCTGAACACTGTCGTCATCTGAATCCATTACTGGGAATACGGCATAGTTGCCATCCAGACCAGCACTGTCATCATTCGTTAATGCAAACACATTACCTTGAGACAGATCAGGCATCTGACCACCATCACCGTCACCGTCAGTGTCTTCAGCAACAGGCTCTTCAACCGATACACCGGTTAGGGCAGTCAATCCCGAAATGCTATCGAGCGTTTCGGTGCTTGGACTTGTGGTATCAATGGAGAAAGTTGCACCACTTAAAGTTGCAGCATAAGCTTCGTATCCACTTATATTCCCGTCAGTCATTATGGGCACGAGCACGTGCGGACCAGAGGCGCCATGATCAGACTGGTTTAATACAAATACATCGAGGTTACCTGCATCCTCATCCTGGTCGGCTGGGTCATAACCGTCGCCGCCATCAAGATCTTCACCCCCATCGCCACCATCAACATCATCAAATGCACCCACGGCATCCATTATGATGCCAAATACATCAGCGTCCAAATTGAATGCACCATTTCCATCTGAAATAAGTTCGCCATTCATAGACAGGGAACCTCCTGTCATGGTTCCTGATACATCTCCGTCCATTAGGTCCCCTGCAACAACAAGGTCTCCTGTGATTTCAAATGTATAGACCGAGCCGATAATTTTCACACCTGTAAGGGTAGGTCCATCCATAACAAACTCAGTGGTGGAACTTTCAAAATCGGAAATCATTGCAGTTGTAGTTGCGGTTATCCATTTTCCAACTAACGTATCGCCAGTACTGGTTTCAGAATTTGCAGTTGCCCACTCGGATATAACTTCAGAGTCATGAGCCCAGTTATCAAACTGCAACAAATCAGTAAAAATATTTAATTCTTCACCAGTCGACGAAACGAGCTGCCCAGTGGGAGCCCAATTGCCGTCAATAACCACCTTATAGCCACTATTAATCACGTAACCGCCTAGGTTTTCTCCATCTGAATTCCGATACATGATACGCTCTTCGCCGTTACCATATGGATCAATCGAACTCTCGTAGAACTTGGTCAACTCAAGAGACAGTCCTGTTTCATTAAGTGTACCATTCTTATTAAGATCGAGAAATAAAGGCTCAGCTGAAACTGTTACAGTCTGCTCAATCTGATAACCGCGTTCTCCAGTTGTTGAAAACCATTCGTTACCTAACCATTGATCGTCAGCATCTTGATAGTCTACATCCGTTCTAACGCTTCTGTAGCCCATCGAGTAGTCATCCATCTGACGGGAGTGACTTGAACCTACTTTGTTCCCGTCGCTGTCGTAGAACGTCCTATAGGTCTCGGATTGTTCACCATAACTCTCTACACGCTCCGAATAGTAAGCAGCACCAAAGATTTCATAAACAATACCATCATCCGAACTCAATTGGGGAGTAGCATTATCACCATCTGTCACAACAGCAAATACTACTGCACCTTCTTCCCAGTTCGCCTTAACCTGTATCGTTTGACCGTCAATTACGTTAAAACCACCTAGGTGATCTCGCGAGCCGTCTGTTGAAAATAGATGTTTTCGCACCTCGCTCTGCTCGGTTCCAGAGTCATTGGTCCAAACTCGGTTCTCAGTTTCAATTAGTACAGATGTATTATCAAAACCAAAAGCCGTCTCATCACCATCAGCCTGCAACCAGGTAAGTTCGGCAATAAGAGCGTTCCACGCATCCGTGTCATCGGAAGTTACCGTGCTTTCAAACCTTGATTCAGACCCAAATTCATTAGTACGTTCAAAACCCAAAAAATCGCCATTAGCATTATTGTAATTCTTTTCGGAACCATAGCTATCGGATCTGGAGTATCTGGAACCTAACTCATTACCGTCGCCGTCAAAATACTTGCGTTCACCTTCCTGTGCTCCGTCGTCAGATACCCATGAGGTGTCTGAGTAGTAAACAGCAGCATCATTAACACTGAACAACCCGTGTTCGGTCGACCCAGCTTCAACAGTTGGCGTTCCACCTTCACTTGTATCAATCGTGATCTTCTTAGCACCACGTTCAAAGTTTGCATTAAATTGGGTCGTCTCACCATTCATTACTTCCTTACCACCAAGGTGGGACCAGTCTTCCGTAAACAGATGCTTTCTGACATCAGTAATGTCATCTCCACCATCCACTACGTAAGTGCTTGAACCACTTTGAACCTTAACAGTCGTTGCAGAAAAACCAAAAGCCTCCGCATCATCCGGATCTTGCAACCAAGTA
>MDTG01272951.1_pt1 | contig 11701 bp, 8 predicted proteins | sample 811421 | NCBI WGS metagenome assembly MDTG01 (sample SAMN05326645, study PRJNA326480) | marine metagenome | isolation source: seawater | place: Pacific Ocean: South East | collected 2011
CCATGAGAACATTTTACATCATCAGCATAAATTTCAAGTTCCGGTTTAGCATTAAACTCTGATGTCTCATTTAATAAAATAGCTTTACTTAATTGATATCCATCTGTTTTTTGAGCCTCTGAGTTTACAAATATTTTTCCTTGATATACTGCTTTAGATTTATCACCTAAAACACCTTTAACTAATTGATAACTTTTTGTATTTTCAACTAAATGATTAATACTTGATTTAATTTCGTGATGTTTTTCGGCACTTAAAGAAAATATACCATTTAAAAAAGCAGAAGAATATTTTCCTTTTAAATTACAGTTTATCTCATTTTTAGAAAAAGTTGGTCCAGATGATAGTATAAAGGTTTCTGATATTGAATTTTCTTCTTGGTTAATATTATTAAAAAAATACTTTACGTTTTTATTATCTTTGTAATCAATTTTATAGTTTTTAAGAATTGCGTCTTTAGATAAATCGAAATTATAGAAAACATTCATAAAGTTTTTTTCTGATTTGTCATCTAAAATATCAATTATTTTACAGCAACTATTTTTTTCTAAAATAAATCTTAGATTCAAATTTATATTTTGCGATTTTATATTTCCATTCGTTATGTTGTAAATAACTAATGGTTTTTTCAAAGAATAATTTTCCTTTATTACAATTTTAAAAAATTTGTTTGAAAAAACATTATTTAGATTTATTAAAGAATTATCTTTTTTAAAATTATTATCTTTTAGATTTCCATTTGATAACTCAATTTTATCATTTTCTTCAAAGCCAAAATCGAAATTTTCGAGACGACCATTAATAAAGATAATTTTATTATGTTTAAGTTTAGTTATGTAAACTGATTGATCAAAATCTCTTGAGTAAGTATCATCATTATAATAATTTAGGTCCCCAATATTTTTTTGTATTATCTGATTGATATCAGAAAATTTCCAACTTTCATTTTTTCTACTTGGAAAACCTTCTTTTACAAAATTGTCTAGGTTTTTTCTTTTTAACTCAATCTCTTTTTCTGAAAGTTCTGAGTTTTCAATTACTTTATTGAACTCTGTTTTTAATTGTTCTTCCATTTAATTAAAATTTTCGTAGCCTTTCTTTTCTAATTCTTGAGCCAACTCCGGACCACCAGATTTAACTATGTTGCCATTCATTAACACATGCACAAAGTCAGGCTTAATGTAATCTAATAATCTTTGATAGTGTGTTATTATAAGAAATGAATTATTCTTGTTTCTTAATGAATTAACACCATTGGCTACAACTTTAAGTGCATCGATATCTAAACCAGAGTCTGTTTCGTCCAAAATTGCTAATTTAGGGTCCAAGATGGACATTTGTAAAATTTCATTTTTCTTTTTTTCTCCACCTGAGAAACCAACATTCAATTGTCTATTTAATTTTTCTTCGTCAAATTTTAAATCTTTTGCCTTTTGTTTAATAAGTTTTAAAAATTCTAATGCATCGAGTTCCTTTTCTCCCCTTGCTTTTCTTATTGCGTTTAAAGATGTCTTTAGAAAAGTGTTAGTGTTAACACCTGGTATTTCTAGTGGATATTGAAATGCCAAGAAAATACCCTCATGAGCTCTTTGATCAGTCTCTAATGAAAGCAAATCTTTGTTTTGATATAAGATTTTTCCTGAAACTTTGTATCCTTTTTTGCCTGATAAAATGTTTGATAATGTACTTTTTCCAGATCCATTTGGACCCATTATTGCATGAACTTCGCCAGGTTTAATCTCAAGCTTAAAGTTATTTAAAATCGATTTATTATCAATTTCAGCATTTAAATTATCTATCTTAAGCATTAACCAACGCTCCCTTCTAAGCTTATCCCAACTAATTTTTGGGCTTCTACTGCAAATTCCATTGGTAACTGCTGGAGTACTTCTTTACAAAAACCATTTACGATCAAACTCACTGCCTCTTCGGAGTTTAAGCCTCTTTGTTGACAATAATGTAGTTGTTCTTCACTGATCTTTGATGTTGTAGCTTCATGTGCAATATTAGATTGAGAATTTTTATTTTTAATATATGGAATGGTATGTGCTCCACATTTATTTCCCATAAGAAGAGAGTCACATTGAGTATAGTTTCTTGAATTTGAGGCTTTGCTTGCTACATCTACAAGACCTCGATAAGTCATATCTGATAGACCAGCACTTATTCCTTTAGAAATAATTTTACTTTTAGTATTTTTTCCTAAGTGAATCATTTTAGTTCCAGTATCAGCTTTTTGATGATTGTTAGTTATTGCAATCGAGTAAAACTCTCCCACAGAATTATCTCCTTTTAATATACAGCTTGGATATTTCCATGTAATCGCAGATCCTGTTTCTACTTGTGTCCAAGATATTTTTGAATTTTTACCTTTGCAAAGTCCTCTTTTTGTTACGAAATTATAGATCCCTCCTTTTCCATCTTTGTCTCCTGGATACCAATTTTGGACTGTTGAATATTTAATTTCAGCATCATCTAAAGCAATCAATTCTACATTAGCTGCATGTAATTGATTTTCATCTCTCATGGGAGCAGTACATCCTTCTAAATAACTTACATAACTACCTTTATCAGCAATTATCAAAGTCCTTTCAAACTGACCAGTATCTGAGGCATTTATTCTAAAATAAGTTGATAGTTCCATTGGACATTTAACTCCCTCTGGAACGTAGACAAAAGATCCATCAGTAAAAACTGCGGAGTTTAAAGTTGCGAAATAATGATCAGTAATAGGTATTACTGAACCTAAATATTTTTTTACTAATTCAGGGTGTTTTTGTATCGCTTCGCCAATTGAACAAAAAATAATACCTTTTTCTGTAAGCTTTTCCTTGAACGTAGTTGCTACAGAAACTGAATCAAAAACTGCATCAACAGCAATATTGTTTAATCTTTTTTGTTCTTGAAGAGGAATGCCTAATTTTTTATAAGTCTCAAGTAGCTTAGGGTCTAAATCATCTAAGCTCTGTGGTTTTTCTTTAAAACTTTTAGGTGCAGAATAATAATACAAATCCTGATAATCTATCTTGGGATACTTTGGTTTTTGCCAATTTGGTTCTTTTAAAACTTTTAATCTTTCGTAAGCTTTTAGTCTCCAATCTAGTAACCATTTTGGTTCTTTTTTAATTTTTGAAATAAATTTAATGGTATCTTCATTCAAACCCTTTGGAGCTTTTACGTTTTCAATATCGGTAGAAAAACCGTATTTATATTCTTTTAGTTTATTAAGTTCTTTTTCTCTCATAACATTTTATTATTACTTACATTAACTAAGTCACTTAGTTTTTTTTGTTCAAAAAAAGTGTTTATATGAACTTCAAGTTCATCCCATAGATTGTGTGTGATACATTTGGTAGATTTTCCATTGCATCCTTTTTTTGAATCTTTTTTACAACCTACTGTTTTTACTTTTTCATCTACTGCTCCAAAAATTGTAGCAAGTTTTATTTGATCTGGGTTTTTATTTAAAATATAACCACCATTTGATCCTCTAACACTTTTAACAATATTGTTTTTTTTAAGTTTTAAAAATATTTGTTCTAAATATAAAAGAGAAATATTTTGACGTAATGAAATATCTCTTAACGATACAGGCTTGCTCTTATCAAAAACAGCTAAATCTGCTAAAGCCATTACCGCATATCTTCCCTTGGATGTTAATTTCATAAATTACCCTTCTAATTCGTGGTTTTATATATATACCTGACCAAAATAGTCAAGTTTAGGTTAATGAAAAAAAGTTGACAAATCAACATGCATGTGTGGTAAAAAGTCTTTTTTTTTGAGAATAATAATCATTAACTTGTATGAAAAATAAAGTTGTAGAAATATTCATTCCTGGTCCTGCTGGAAGACTTGAAGCAAAATATTTTAAAAGTAAAAAAAATGTTTCTCCAATTGCAATAGTTCTTCAACCCCATCCTCAATATGGTGGTACGATGAATAACAAAGTTGTAGTTGATATATTTAATACATTTATCGAGAATGATTTTTCTGTTTGTAGAATTAATTTTAGAGGTGTAGGAAAAAGTGACGGCGAGTTTGATAATGGCCAAGGAGAATTAGCTGATGCAGCTGCAGCATTAGACTGGTTGGAAAGAGAAAATTTTGATAATTCTCAGTGTTGGGTTTCAGGTTTTTCTTTTGGCTCTTTAATAGCTATGCAACTTTTAATGCGAAGGCCAGAAATAAACCGATTTGTAGCTATATCTCCGCAACCAAATGTTTATGATTTCTCTTTTTTATCTCCATGTCCTACATCAGGTTTAGTTATATATGGAAAAAAAGACGAACTGGTTCCAACTGAACATATTTTAGAAATGAACAAAAGATTAAGTGAACAAAAAGGGATAAAAGTTGAGTTCCAGGCCGTACCTGAGGCAAATCATTTTTTTAAAAATTCTGATACAACAATGATTAAAACTTTAGACAAATATCTAAAAAAAGAAACTGCTTTATTTTAAAAATTACTTGCAAGTTCACCTCCAGTAACAGGTTTAATACAACCAGTTGTATTTGGAAAAGTAATAGGTTTTTTTAAATAAGATCTAATAGCTAGATATGCAAATGCTTGAGACTCTACAAAATCTCCATTAATATTGAGCTTATCGATCAGTTCTAGTTTGCCTTGAATTTTACTTTGTATACTTTCAACTAAAAAAGTGTTCTTTCTTCCTCCTCCACATAAGAAAATATCTTCTTTCTTAATCTTATTAGAACAAATTTCAGCAGTAAATTCTGTTAAAGTTGCTGCGCCATCATTTAAATTTAAACCTCTGACAAATGATAGATCAAAATCTTTAGTGTCATAAGATTTTTTTTTGCTAACTTGATTGTCATAAAAGTTTTCAAGAGTTTGATTTAGAATTAATTTATCAATTTTTCCTGATCTCGCTATATTTCCATCATTATCGTAATTTTTATTTGAATTTATCCTAATCCAATTATCTATTAAACAATTACCAGGGCCTATGTCACTACTAGATATTTCATTTTGAGCATTAATTGATGTGATGTTTGATATGCCCCCTATATTCAAAATTGAGACAGGAGTTTGTATTTTTTTTTGATCTACTATTAACTTATGAAAGATAGGTGTTAATGGTGCGCCTTGACCACCATGATTTAAATCATTTAATCTAAAATTATAGATTACATTTGTTTTAGTAATCTGAGATAAATAATTTCCGTCTCCAATTTGAATTGTTATTTTATCTTCAGGTTTGTGTAAAATTGTTTGACCATGGAACCCTATTAAATCTATCTTTATTTTTTCTTTTACCAAAGAATCTTTGATTTTTTCAATAACTTGATATGAAAAGATTGTAATTTTTCTCTCAATTTCTCTTACTTCCTCATTATATCTTTTAATATCTTCAAATGTGTAAATCTTATCTCTTAATTTATGGAATTTTGTATAAATTTCATCAGGATATTCCTCATATGTATCATAAATTAAGTCTAATTCACTTATACCATCCGAGTAAATTAATGAGGCATCTATACCGTCTCCAGAAGTTCCACTCATTAAACCTAGGCTAAAAAAACAATTATTCATTTATTTTTTAATTAATTTAAATAAAGTATATTGATTCTACACTGTTTTTAAAAATATGGATAAAACATTCTTAACTGAATTTAGGGAAAGAGAGTATTTTAATCAATGTACTAATTCTGATGAATTAGAAAGATTAATGGCGAAAAAAAAGATTAGAGCATATATAGGTTTTGATTGTACAGCCTCTAGTCTTCATGTTGGAAGTCTGCTTCAAATAATGTGCCTTAGATTATTGCAAAAACATGGACATCAACCAATTATTTTATTAGGAGGCGGTACAACACGAATAGGGGATCCCTCAGGAAAAGAAGAAACGAGAAAAATTCTTTCAGAAAAGGAAATTGAAAAAAATATTAAAAATATACAAAAAGTTTTTAATATCTATTTGAAAACTAATGACGCAAAACTTAAACCAATTTTTGTTAATAATTTTAAATGGTTGGGTAAATTGAACTATATAAAATTTTTAAGGGAGATAGGTAAACACTTTACAATAAATAAAATGCTGAGTTTTGATAGTGTTAAATTAAGGTTAGATAGAGAGCAATCACTGAGTTATATGGAGTTTAATTATATGATTTTACAGGCTTATGATTTTCTGGAGCTTAATAAAAGTAAAAATTGTTTAATGCAAATGGGAGGATCTGATCAGTGGGGAAATATCATTAATGGAGTAGAATTAATTAAAAGATATTCAAGTAAACAAGCTTATGGATTGACTACGCCATTAATTACATTGGCTTCAGGTACAAAAATGGGGAAAACAGAAAAAGGAGCAGTCTGGCTTGATAGCAAATTATTATCTCCATACGATTATTGGCAGTTTTGGAGAAATACTGATGATAGAGATGTTATTAAATTTTTGAAGATGTTTACTGATATGGAGATTAGTGAAATTGAGAAAATTAAAGATACGAATATAAATGATTTAAAAATTAAATTAGCTAATGAGGCCACTTCAATGCTTCATGGTAAATCAGCTTCATTAAAAGCAGCAAAATCTGCCCAAAATGTTTTTGTGAAAGGTTCAGTAGGAGAAGATTTACCGGTTATAAATATTAAAAAGAATGAAGTATACAATGGATTAAACATTCTTGATTTAGTGGTTCTTGCTAATCTTTTGAGTTCTAAAAGTGAAGTTAGAAGAACAATAAAAAATCAAGGCATCAAATTAAATAATGAAACTGTCAATGATGAAAAGTTTAAAATTTCAATTAGTGATTTTGAAAATAATAAAATAAAATTATCACATGGTAAAAAGAGACATGTGATTGTTAAACTTACCTAATTGCTCTGATTAATTTTTTCTAATGTTCTAGTTATAAACCTAGGAGTTAAAGTCTTTATTGGATTTACGGTTGTTTTTAAATCTTTCGGTGGTCCTTTAATTTTAAAACTTACACCAAAAACTCCTTCTCCTGTTTTTTTTCCAACTAATATATTTCCCAAAAATGGAATTGAACCTATCACTTTATTTAATGTAGTTGCGGGGACTAGAGTGCCTCTCAAACTGACTAATTCATCAGATTGTATATATCCATCCATTAAAATGGAAATTGCAGGTCCTATTGCGTAAATTTCTTCAATAGACATTAATTTTTTTTCATTTGTAAACTTCATGTCAAATTCATTAAACCTTATACCCTCCCCTGTAAGCAAATCTGCGATACCCTGAAGAGATGCGAGTGTAAGAATTTTAGTAAGAGCAGGAACTTCTTTGAGTTTAAAATCCATAATTTTAAGATTAGATTTTGATATATTGTTAGACTTAATTGAATAAAAATCTAAATACCCTTCATCGAAACCTTTAATAAACTTATAATTCTTAACAAGTGGAGGAGCGCTTCCTGAATAAAGAGTCGTAATTTTTTCGTTGTTTTGATTAGTTTTAATAGATAAATTTAAATTTTTGTTGCCTTCAAAATTGCCTTTCAAATTTAAATTTTTAATTTCACTTTTATTAAATTTAATATCAGCAGTTAAAATCTTTAAAAAATCATCTTTATTAATATAAACTTTACCAATTTTGACTTTTATTAAAGAATTAAAACTGTCTAAAATACCAGAAAAATTACTTTCTTCACTCGAATTTAAAATTTGATCAACTAAACTTGTTGCATCAAATATCTTGCCGTAAAGATTATAGTCCGTTTTTTCTCTTTCGATCTTGATTTTATTTTCTTTTTTTTTATCATTAACAAAATTTAATTCAATTTTATCAACTTTTTTAATCTTGCTTTTTTTTGTAAGTAATAAGTTTTTGACCTTAAAAATATTTTCACCTTCAGATAAAAATATTTCTCTTAAGATATATTCTTTATTTTGAAATAAGCCACTCACTTTGAATTTTGATGGTGAGTTTTCATTTTTTGAAAAATCTAAAGCAGAAATTTTGAATGGAATATTATTAAAAAAATTTTCAAAGCTAAAATTATATTTATCTTTTTTAGAATTAATATTATAGGAAACTTTATCTTTTTTTTTTGCAACTGACAAAAAACCCTCACCTCTAATATCGAACTCATCTTTTTTATAATTTATATTAATTTCATGATCAGTAAAATGAAGTGAATCATCATATTCAATAAAGAAATCTTTTAAAAAATCATTTTTAAGTTGATAGTCTAAACTTTTTAAGTTTACTTCAGAATCTATTTGCAATTGTGATATCTTAAATTTTTTGTCTAACTTAAATGAAAAATTATTTTTAGAGCTGATTTTGATATCTTTAAAAATATTTTCAGTAAAATTTTTCCTAAAAATAGTATTTATTGTTGTTATATCTAATTTATTTGATGAGTTTGATATATTGCCTCTGATTAAGAAATAATCCCTCTTATCCTCAATATTTATCTCTTGTGAAAATAACTTCAATTTTGAATATTCTAATTGGCTATTTCTTATTGTATACTTTCCATTATTCACAACAAAATCTAGATTGATATTTTGTATTTCTTTTTTATTGAATAATCTAATATTTGCATTCTTAATACTGCCATTAACTTTAAAATTACTTATAGTTTTTCCATCACCTTTAAAAAAAGCTTCTATATTTGCTGTCAGTTCACCTTTTCTTACTAATTTGTTTAAAATGAATATTTGTGGCGTATTATGAAAAACTCTTAATATTTTAAGCAGTTCTTTTAATTGATTTTTATCTGAAATAATTATTAAATTTTGAAGATAAAACTCATTTTTAAATATTGATTTCAATGGAAAGTCTGTTTTAATCTTTTTAATTCTTAAGCTAGTATTATTAATTTTTATTGATGGCTCGTTTGTCTCCAAAGCAAACTTAATTTTTTTTACATCTAGTACTATCTTAACTTTGTTAAGTGATACATCTACATTTTTGTATTTTTCATTGATATTTTCAGTAATTAATTTATTAAATCTTTTTGTCTCTATTCCAAAGAAACTTAAGTATATGGCAGCTAAGGCCAAACTAATAAACAAATACAAAAGTAGTTTAATTATTTTTTTTATCATGTATTTTAAATAACGATTCTTCTAAAAATTCATCTATATTTCCATCTAATACTTTATCAGGATTTGTGCTTTCAAAATTTGTTCGATTATCCTTGACTAATCTATAAGGGTGAAGAACATACGATCTTATTTGGTGTCCCCATCCAATTTCTGATTTTGTGCTTTCTTGATCCTTAGATATTTGCTCTCTTTTTTTTATCTCATGATTATAAAGTCTTGCTTTGAGCATATTAATACAAGTTTCTTTGTTTTTGTGTTGAGATCGCTCATTTTGGCATTGCACAACTATTTTTGTAGGAATATGGGTTATTCTTACAGCGCTATCAGTAGTGTTTACATGCTGTCCCCCTGCTCCACTAGATCTATAGGTGTCTATGCGTAGATCTTTTTCTAATATTTCAATATCAATGTTATCATCAACAACAGGATAAACCCAAATACTTGCAAAACTTGTATGACGTCTAGCTCCAGAATCAAAGGGGGATATTCTAACTAATCTATGAATACCGGACTCAGATTTTAAAACTCCAAAAATATACTCTCCCTGTATTTTTATAGTAGATGATTTAATACCGGCCTCATCTCCTTTGTGTTCGCTGATTAAACTAGTTTTAAATTTTTTATTTGTAGCCCATTTTAAATACATTCTTCTTAACATCTCTGCCCAATCTTGGCTCTCTGTGCCTCCGGCACCTGCATGAATTTCTATGTAACAATCAAGACTATCGTTTTCATTAGATAAAAAACATTTAGTCTCATTTTTTTTTGTTTTAATTTTAAGATCTAGTAATTTTTTAAAGGTATCTTTTTTGACGATTTCGTTATTTTCCTCTTGGGCCAATTCATATAAATCTTTTAATTCATCAAGTTCTTTAAGAGAATTTTCATAAGAGTTAATTAGGTCCTCTTGAAATTTTTTTTCTTTAATAATTTTTTGAGACGAAGACTTGTCTTGCCAAAATTTGGCATCAAGCATTTTTTGATTATTTTTTTCTAAAATAGAGTAAATGTCATTTTTTTCAAAGATACTCCTTAATTCTTTGAGAAATCTTTTCTATTTCAGTTTTATGATTTAAAAATTCAGAATCCATTAGTAGAATCTTAATATATTATTGTTTTTTAATCTATTATTAATATTCATACTTTGAACATTATCATCATTATTGTCTATATTTTTTTTAAATACCTCTATTATTGTTTTTTTTGAGGTGAAATCAGCCTTTTTACCGGTTAATGGATCTATTACCATCATTGAAATATTATCGGCAACTTTAAAGGGTCTCGCATCTTTTTTCTTAATTGCATTTTTTACAAACTTTTTAAAAATAGGCATCGCTGTTTTTGCTCCTGTTTCAAATTTACCAAGAGGTTTTGGATCATCCAAACCAACATAAACACCAATGACTAATTTTGAGGTAAAACCTATAAACCAAGTATCGGTATTTTTGTTAGTTGTTCCAGTTTTTCCAGCTAAATCTAGATTTAAATCTTTTAATTTTTTTCCTGTTCCTCTTTTGATAACACCTTCTAATAATGAAGTCATTTGATAGGCAGTTTCAGCACTAAAAATTTGTTTAAATTCATCTGTTATAGATGGAACACTTTCGCTTAAATATGAAATATTATCACAATTCTCACACTTTCTTTTTTCTGAATTATAAATAGTATTTCCCTCACTATCTTGGATTCTGTCAATCAAAATCGGGTTAACTAATTTTCCACCGTTAACAAATGAACAATATGCGGATGTTAATTTTATAAGTGTGGTTTCAGCTGAACCGAGAGAGATAGATAGAAGTTCATTCGGGTCATCATAAATTCCAAGTTGTTTTGAAAAATTCACTATCTTTTTTAAGCCTAAATTTTGAGCAATTCTTACAGTCATTAAATTTCTAGATTTTTCTAAACCCATTCTCAATGTTGAAGGTCCATAAAATTTCTTACCATAGTTTTCTGGTTTCCACATTTTTAAGTCAGTTCCTTGCTCTAAAACTAATGGAGCGTCCAGTACAAGTGTATTGGGAGCATAGTTGTTTTCTAATGCAAGAGCATATATAAAAGGTTTAAAAGCAGAACCTGGTTGTCTTAAAGCTTGCGTAGCCCTATTGAATTCGCTTTTCATGAAACTGAAACCTCCACTTAAAGCAAATACCCTCCCTGTGTAAGGATCCATAACGACTATTCCGCCATTCACTTTTGGTAACTGATGCAAATCATAAATGTTTCCCTCTTTATTTTTTACATAAATAACATCACCTTCTTTTAAAAGTTTATCAAATTCTTTTTTTGTCCAATTAATTGAATCATATTTGATTAAACCATTTTTTTTTCTTTCAGTTTCTATTTCTGTAGTAAATTTATTAATTCTCCTTACGATTGCTAATTCCCAGCCTATACTTTTTTCTAATTTAAATTTATCTAAATCTTTATACCAATTTTTTGTATATTTTTTATTTGTTAAAGGTCCCCTCCACCCTCTTCTTTTATCATATTCAATTAAACCCTCTCTAAGAGAGTTAGTAGCTATATTTTGTAAGCTTAGATTAATTGGAGTATTTATATTAAAACCTTGTTTATAAACCTTATTAAATCCGAAATTTTCAACTATATCTTTACGAATATCTTCAACAAAATATCTGGTATCCTCTAAAAAAA
>MDTG01279064.1_pt1 | contig 11701 bp, 9 predicted proteins | sample 811421 | NCBI WGS metagenome assembly MDTG01 (sample SAMN05326645, study PRJNA326480) | marine metagenome | isolation source: seawater | place: Pacific Ocean: South East | collected 2011
GTTCATAATGTATAACTTACCAGAAAAATGGTTTTTTCTAAAAGATCTAGAAAATAAAAATCTAGAAATTTTAAAAAAAATTGATTCAAGAATAGGGGTCATATTTTTGAATAAAGATTACTCATCTTCAATTGCTTCGTTAAAAGAAAAGAGTTTATTCGAATTTTGTCGATACAATAGTATAAAATTTCTTATCAAAGGTTCATTTGAAATAGCTTTAAGATTAAAAGCTGATGGGGTTTTCATTCCTGTTAACTTTCTAATAAAAAAAAAAAAAAACAAGAAGCTAATTTACGCTACCACAGTTCATAACAGGGTAGAAATTATAGTGTCTAATTCCAAAAAAGTTGATTTAGTTTTTTTATCTCCAGCATTTTTTACAAGAACTCATAAAAAAGCATTACCATTAAATCCATTAAAATTTTTAAATCTATGTCAATTTATAACATCAAATATATATGCTTTAGGTGGTATTAATAAAAAAAACTTTAAAAGACTGAAATATAAACATTTATGCGGATTAGGTGGTATAAGTTACTTTAAAGAAAATATTTTTTAATTATGCATGCTTATAATCATAAACAAATAGAGAAAAAATGGCAGAATTTTTGGGATGAAAACGATGTTTATAATGTATCTCAAAAGAGTTCATCTCAAAAGAAATATTATGTTTTGGAGATGTTCCCATATCCCTCAGGTAGAATACATATGGGGCATGTAAGAAACTACACAATTGGTGATGTTTTATCACGTTACTTTAAATCAAACAATTACAATGTACTCCATCCTATGGGTTGGGATAGCTTCGGAATGCCAGCAGAAAATGCGGCATTTGAAAATAAAACCAATCCAAAAGAATGGACTCAAAAGAACATAAATTCAATGAAAAACCAATTAAAAAAAATTGGTCTTGCTATCGATTGGAAAAATGAGATATCAACTAGCTCGCCAGAGTATTACAAACATCAACAAAAGTTTTTTATTGAATTTTACAAAAAAGGAATTGCTTACAAAAAAGATAGTTTTGTTAACTGGGATCCCATTGATAATACAGTATTAGCTAACGAACAAGTAATTGAGGGCAAAGGATGGCGGTCAGGTGCAGAAATTGAAAAAAAAAAACTTTCACAATGGTTTCTTAAGATTTCTGATTTTTCTGAAGATCTACTTTCTAGTTTGTCAAATTTAAATGATTGGCCAGAAAAAGTTAAGTTTATGCAAAAAAATTGGATTGGCAAATCTGATGGTGCTGAAATTATTTTTAATATTGATAATAAAACCAGATCGACTATAAAAGTTTTTACAACTAGACCTGAAACAATATTTGGAGCATCATTTGTTGCTCTATCATTTGACCACCCACTTTGTAAAGATGTCTTGCTAAGCGAGAAATTAAAAAAATTTAAAACAGAAAATAAAGAAAAAATTTACAGCACCAACAGAACTGAAATTGAAAAAATTGGATTTAGAACTGATTTTAAAGCCATTCATCCATTTAACGGACAAAAGTTACCAATTTTTTTTGCAAATTTTGTATTAATGGAATATGGAACTGGGTCAATATTCGGTTGTCCAGCACATGATGCCAGGGATTATGAATTTGCAAAAAAATTTTGTCTAGATATAAAAACTATATTTTCAAATTCTAAAAAAAAAGAGTTTTTTGAAGTAAAGGATAATGGAAACCCTATACTGATAAACTCAGATTTTTTAAATGGTAAAAAAATGTTAGTGGCAAGAAAAGAAATAATTTCAATTTTAGAAGAGCGAAAGATAGGCCAAAAAAAAACAATTTTTAGACTAAAAGATTGGGGAGTATCAAGACAAAGGTATTGGGGATGTCCTATACCCATAATATACAGAGAGGATGGGGCAGTTTTGCCGGTGAGTGAAAAAGAGTTACCTGTAATGCTACCCGATGACGTAAATTTTGAAAAAAAAGGCAATCCTCTTGATCTTCATCCTACATGGAAATATACAAAATGCTTTGATACTGGAATGAAAGCAATAAGAGAAACAGACACACTAGATACTTTCTTTGATTCCTCTTGGTACTTTTTAAGGTTTTGTGACCCCTCAAATTCAGAAATGGGCTTTTCTAATAAGTCAATTAAAGACTGGATGCCAGTAGACCAATACATAGGAGGAATAGAACATGCTATTTTACATTTGTTGTACTCGCGATTTTTTATGCGAGCATTAAACAAGTCAAAATACAGTGTGCCAAATGAGCCTTTTAAAAGTCTACTTACACAAGGAATGGTATGCCATGAAACATATAGAGACAAAGATAATAATTGGGTTGAACCATCAAAAGTAATAAAAAAGAATAAAAAGTTTTTCTTGTTTAATGGTAAAGAAGTAGTTGTAGGTAGATCGGAAAAAATGAGCAAATCAAAAAAAAATATAATTGATCCTGACAACATCATTAAAGAATTTGGAGCTGATACAGCTAGGCTTTTTATTATGTCAGACTCTCCCCCTGAAAGAGACCTTGAATGGTCCGACGAAGGAGTGAAGTCTGTTTGGAAATATTTAAATAAAATTTTTTTGCATCTTAAAAATAATCAGTTTGTTTTTACTGAGAAGGACGAGTTTAAAGATCCAGTTGGAGAATCCTTTGATTTGGTTAAAAAAACTCACAAACTGATAAAGAATTTTAATTATGATATAAAATGTTTTAAATTCAATTCTGCGGTTGCAAAACTAAGAGAATTCTCGAATGTTTTATTTGCAAGTGGAAAGATTGAGAAAAAGCTTGAGGACTACCTTTGGTCAATTTTTTTGAGACTCATTTATGTTTTTACACCTCACTTTGCTGAAGAATTGTGTAAGAATGACAATGTAAGAAGCATATCTGATCTCATGTGGCCAAAGTATAATCAAAAGTATGTGAAAGAAGATAATATTATGATTGTAGTTCAAATAAACGGAAAGAAAAAAGTGATTGTCGATATGAAAGAGGATCTCGATGAAAATCAGGTAATAGAGTTATTAAAAACAAACCATGCCATAAATAAAATATTTTCCTCAAAAATCAAAAAGACTATATTCATAAAAAATAAAATCATAAATTTTGTTATATAATCTTATGCTAAAGCTATTTATTTTCATTATAGTTCTAAGTTTTTCAAGTTGCGGATTTAAGCCTATATACAAAACTAATGAGAAACTATTAAATTTTAACATTCAAGTAGTTGTAAAAAATAAAAAAAAAAATATAAAAAATGCTCTTTATGATGCTCAAATTATGGAAAAATATATAAAGCAAAATATAAACAAAAAGTCTTCAAAAAAATCATCACTTAAACTTGTTGTGTTGATTGACCGATATCAAGGCAGTTTAGGTCTACAAAAGGATCTTTCAACAACGAAATATAGTATTACATATACAGCAGATTATGTTTTTTATGATAAAAAAGGAGCAATTACAAAAGGAAAGTTAGATAAATTTTCGAGCTTTGATCTTGGTGATAACTCTTACGCAAACTTAGTAGCAGAAAAAGATACTGATGAAAATATCTTAAAATCTTTGTCTCAGGAAATTGTTCATTTAATTATGTCAATAAATCTAAAAAGAAAAATTTATCCATGATTTTTAAAAATATTGAAAGCCTAAATTCATCATCTAAAGAATTCACATTTTTTTTAATTTACGGCTATAATAGAGAAAAAGTGAATTTGTACTTAGAATGTATCGCATCAATTTTTTTTCAATATAATAAACGATACTTAGATTTTTCAGATTTAGAACAAGTTGATATATTAAAACAAGAGATTTCAAATCATGATATGTTTTCTCAAAAAAAAATATTTATAATAAATGTTCCCTATCCTGAAAAAGTGTTCAAAAAAGTTAAAGAAATTAGTTTGAATAAAATAATTAATACAAAAATTATATTTAAAACCTCAGAATTGAAAAAAAATAGCAAGTTCCGAATATTATTTGAGAAAAGTTCGTCATTTGCTTGTTTGCCGTGCTATGAGAATAATCAAAATGAAATAGAACAAGTCATAAAAAAAACTCTTAAATTTGAAAATTTAAAGATCAACGAAAATTTGTTAAATGCAATGGTTGTTTTTTTTCATCAAAATAAATGTAATATAACAAATGAAATAGAGAAAATAGTAATCTTCATGAAAAGTAACCAAAAGCTCGATGAAGAATCTTTTTTAAAGATCACTAATCCCAATAATAATTTTGAACTGGAAAACCTAATTTATGCTATAGTTTCCGGAGAATTAAAAAAACTTGATATTTTGTTTAAATTAAAAAAAAAGAATAATTTTTCTAATATTGTTGTTGTTAATTCTTTGGTAAATCATCTTTATAGATTAATTTATTTTAAAGAAGAATTTGCATTGACTGGCTCTAAACAAATGGCACTCAAATCTCTTAAGCCTCCAATTTTTTTTAAGTATGAAGATGAGTTTGTTACTCAATCAAAATTTTGGACAATTGCATTAATTCAAGAAACTCTCAAAAAGCTTTTTTATGTAGAGAAAAAGTTAAAAACTCAAACAAGCTTTGAATCTATTGAGTTTGTTTTCTTCTCCATAGCTAAATTTGCAAACAAACTCAAATACTAATTTTTATTTTGGTCTCCATTTCAATTTATCAATGATTGGATCTAGTTGATCTAAATTGTTATAATGTATTGAGAGATAGCCTCTGTTTTTTGCGTTATTTTTAATTGTAACTTTTAATCCAAGTAGAATTGTCAATTCTTTTTCTAAATAAGAAATATTTGGATCATCAGCCTCATCCAGATTTCTATTTTTATTAATAATGTTAACATTCTTTATTTTTTTAACATGTGCTTCAATTTCCCTAACGCTCATTCCTCTGTCTATAGCTTGCAATGCAACTTGATTGGCATCATCCTCTGAGAGAGGTAAAAGTGATCTTACATGACCGTAAGTAAGGTCACCATGAATTAAATGCATTTTTATTTTTTTGGACAAGGAAAGAAGCCTTAATACATTTGCTATATGACTTCGACTTTTCCCGAGATGAGTAGAAAGTTTTTCTTGTGTATACTGAAATTTATTCATTAGCAATCTATAACCTTCAGCTTCTTCAATTAAATTAAGATCAGCTCTTTGAAGATTTTCAACCATTGCTACTCCTAATGATGTCTCATCATCAAAAGATCTAATGATTACTGGTACTTCGTGTAGGTTCGCAACTTGAGCTGCTCTCCACCTTCTCTCACCAGCAATAATTTCAAAACTTTTGCCGCCAGAATTAAGTGGCCTAACAAGAATTGGTTGCAAAATTCCATTTTCTTTTATTGATTCTGAAAGCTCCTCAATTTCTTGAGAATTAAAATCTTTTCTGGGCTGAAACTTTCCAGAAACTAGTGTATGAGTAGGCACCATATCCTGAGAAACACCCTTTTTAGGTTTCAATTCATATTTTTTTAAATTTTCTTTGTAATTACCAGGTGCTATTTTTTTTGATGTCCTGCCTTGCTTTTTTACAATGACTGAAAGGGCTTCATCTTTTACCAGTAATGAAGATAAACCCATTCCAAGTTTTCTTTTTGTCTTTTGTTTGTCTTTTTTTTTCATCAACTCAACTCCCTGATCTACCACTATTTCTAATTCCACCAAAACTACCTCTTTTTAAAACTTCTGCAGCAAGATTTACATATGCTTCTGATCCAATACATTTATGATCATATAGTAAAACTGGTTTTCCGTGTGAAGGAGATTCTGAAATTTTAATATTTCTCGGAATGATTGTTTTGTATACTATTGACCCCATAACTTCTCTCACATCTTCTTCGACTTGAAAACTTAGCTTATTTCTTGAGTCGTACATTGTTAACAATATCCCATCTAAATTTAAAGCAGAATTTAACTCCAGTTTAACCTTCTTAATTACTCTCAAAATTTGGCTCAAACCTTCAAGTGCATAAAATTCACACTGCAATGGAATTAAGACCTTTCCGGAGGCAACTAATGCATTCGTTGTCAAGAAACCTAAACCAGGGGGACAATCAATTATAATTGAATCATATCTATCTGGTAACGTATCAATTGCTTTTTTAAGCAGGAATTCTCTATCCTCGAATTTCGTTAACTCTTGCTCTACGTTAGAGAGCTCAACTCTAGATGGTATCAACCCTAAACCTGAAACCTCTGTCGGTCTAATAACATCTAAAATTCTAGATTTCTGCATTAAAACTTCGTAGGAACCTGGAGTTCTTTGCTCGGAGGTTATCGAAAACCCAGTACTTGCATTGCCTTGTGGATCTAGGTCTATTACTAGACAAGATTTTCCACTTATCGAAAGTGCAGTAGCTAGATTGATTGCTGTTGTTGTTTTACCAACTCCACCTTTTTGGTTAACGATTGAGAAAACTGTTCTCATTAAGGCCTACTTTTTTTTGAAAAAGAATAGATTAACAACAATACACCCCTGGAATTTTCAAGATCTTTATTATTCTTAACAATTAAACTTTTATAATTCCACTCTTTTTTTAATAATCTAACCTCCTCTTTCCAGCTCTGGCCTTTAAATGCAAGTAAAATAGAATCTTTTTTTGAAATTTTGCTCACTAACTTTAGCAACTTATTAAGAGGAGCAACTGCGCGTGCAACAATAAAGTCAAACTTTTCTGATTCTTCCTCCACTCTCTTATTTAAGACTTTTACATTGAGTTCAAGATGAGCAACAACATTTTCCAAAAAAAAGGCTTTTTTTTTGTTCGATTCTATTAGTGTGAATGATATGTTAGGGCTTTTTTGACACATGAGCGCAACTACTAAGCCCGGGAACCCTGCACCGGAGCCAACATCAATTAAATTGAACTTTTTATTTTCATTTCTACTAATAATATCCACGATAAACTTTGTTGAAAAAGCTGAATCATAAAAGTGTCGTGCCCAAATTTTATTCTCTGTACTTTTTCCTATTAAATTAAACTTTCTTTGAGAGGCTTTTAAAATAGCCTCATATTTTTCTAATTTTTTTATTGTTTCACGTGAAACATCATATTTAAGTTTAAATTTCTCCTTCTGGCATGAAATGCTAGTCACCACTTATTTCTTTGTATGTTTCAATAACAACGAAGCGGCGGACGGAGTCATTCCTGGTAATGAGGAAGCTTCTCCAAGTGTTTTAGGTGAATTTTTTAATAATATGTCTTTAACCTCATTTGATAGACCAGCGCAGTGTCTTGCATTAAAATTTTTCTTAAATTTAAGTTCAGATTCTTTTTTTAACTCTTTAATCTCCGCCGTTTGTCTTTCTACATATTTATCGTAGAAAGCAGTAATCCTTAATTGCTCTTTTTCATTTTCTGATATATTTAAGTTTTTTAGATTCGGCCAAATTAAAGATATTAAATCCCAGTTGCTTTTATTGTATCCTAGAACCTCATATGCGCTTCTTTTTTTTCCGTCTTCATTTATATCTAGACCGTTAGCTTTTATTTTGTGGGGAGTTGCAAAATTTTTTTTTAACAGTTCAATTCCTGTCTCTAATGCTTTTTTTTTTTTAATCCATTTTTTCGAGCGTTCGTCACAAGCAAGTCCTAACTTCATTGCTTTGTCTGTTAATCTGTAATCAGCGTTATCTGCTCTTAATGTCAACCTATATTCTGCTCTAGATGTAAACATCCTGTATGGTTCAATTAATCCTCCTTTCATGAGATCACTTGTAAGAACACCTAGATATGCATCTGATCTTTCCAAAATAAAACTTTTTTTACTTAATACTTTGTTTGCGGCATTTATACCTGCTAATAAGCCTTGCCCAGCTGCTTCCTCATAACCTGTGGACCCATTTATCTGTCCTGCAAGATACAATCCCTCAACTTTTAAGCTTTCATAAGTATTTTTTAATTCTTTACTGTCAATTGTATCATATTCAATAGCGTAACCATCTTTTAATATTTCAACTTCCTCCAAGCCATTTATACTTCTTAGAAATTCCTTTTGAACTTTTGGCGGCATGGCTGTAGATATGCCATTTGGATAGATAACGTCACCAAACTTTGTTTCTGGTTCTAAAAAAATCTGATGGCTTGTTCTGTCTTTAAATCTCTGAACCTTATCTTCAATCGAAGGACAATATCTTGGTCCTTTGCTTTTAATTTTACCATTATACATTGGAGATTTATCTATATTTGAACGTATTATTTCATGTGTTGACTCATTTGTTTTAGTAATAAAACATGACTTCTGTTTTAATTTGAGTCCTGTAGTTAAAAATGAGAATGGCACTGGACATGAATCACCTTTCTGCTCTATACATTTTCTGAAGTTTATAGATTTTCCTAGCAGTCTCGGTGGAGTTCCTGTTTTTAAACGCCTAATCACAAATTTCTCCTCCAAAAAAAAGTTTGCTAATTTTGTTGATGCTCTTGCCCCAAGTCTACCCGCTGACCAACTTTTTTCTCCACAATGAATCAGTCCATTTAAAAAGGTTCCAGTTGTAACTATTAATGATTGGCAATTTAAGTTTCCATACGTTCTAAGTTTAACTGCCTTAACTCTTTTGATTTTTTTTTCTAAGTGTATTTCTTCAATTTCATCTTCAAAAATTGTAAGGTTTTTAAGCAACCCTGGAATTACTTTCTTATATTTATCTCTATCAATTTGAGCCCTTGGCCCCTGAACAGCCTCACCCTTTGTTTTGTTCAAAATTCTAAATTGAATTCCAGACATATCACAGGCTTTTCCTATAATTCCGCCTAAAGCATCAATCTCTCTAATTAAGTGTCCTTTGCCTAGCCCGCCCATAGCAGGATTACAAGACATTGCCCCCAAATCGTTCTTAGAAAAAGTGATAAGAGCTGTTTTTGCGCCTATTCTTGCTGCTGCTGATGCTGCTTCTACACCGGCATGACCACCTCCTAAAACAACAACCTCATAAAAATTTTGTTTCACATGAAACATTTATTTACCAATACAAAATTTATTAAAGATAATATCTAGTTTTATTTCCATATCAACATTTCCCTCAATTTTCTCAATTTCTTTAAGAGCTAGTCGTAATTCTTCAGAACACAGTTCTACATTTTTTAAGAGATTATAACCAGACTTTAAAAAATTCAAGCATTTCTTTAGATGCGATTCATGCCTGTATTCTGTGAAAAACAAATTGTTGTCATTAATAGTGTCTTTTTCGATAAATTCATTTTTAACAAATTTGCTAATTTTTTTAACTATTTTGTTTTTATTAGAAATACAACATGTTGTTATAAAAGGGGTTTCTTGTAAAAAAGGGAGAGCTTTCACCCATGCCTCTTTTGATTCTCTAAAGTTGATTAAATCTTCCTTGTTAAAGATTACGATAACTTCCTTTTTATTAATCTTGCTGAAAAGATCTTTAAGAGAGTTTACATTTCTTTCGTCATAAGCATCGGGCGACAAAACTAATATTAATTTATCCTCTGACTTTATTTTTTTTTTTGTTTTTCTAATTCCAATCAATTCAATATTATCTTTTGTACATCTTAGACCAGCAGTGTCTGTGAAATTTACCTTGTGTCCATCAAGATCTAAGGCAACATTTATAAGGTCTCTAGTTGTTCCTGCTTTTGAAGTAATAATTGAGCTATCACTATTAGTAATGAGATTAAACAATGAAGATTTTCCTACATTTGGTGGGCCAAATACGATTATACTTAGGCCTTTAAAAATCATTTTAGTCGTCTTAATATTTTTTACCTGATCAGATAACTCGTTCATAATTTGAGCAAGTAATTTTTCAATATTACTCCTATGAATACTTTCATCTTCTTCTGAAAATTCAATTGTTGCGTCTACAAGAGCACCAAGATATGTTATATCTTTTTTTATCTTCTCACATAAGCTGGTTGTCTTATTAAAAGACATATTTGAAGATACTATTCTTTGCTTTTCTGTTTCAGATTTGATTAAGTTATTAATACCTTCAGCTTGAATCAAGCTAATTTTCTTATTTAGGTATGCCCTTTTTAGGAATTCACCTGGTTGGGCCGGTTGGAGATTAAATTCATCTGTTAATTCTGATAAAACCTTTTTTATTATAGCTATGCTTCCATGAGTATATAACTCTAACATATCTTCTCCAGTAAAAGACTTCAATCCTTTAAAATAAACTAACATTATATTGTCAATTATATTATTATGCCTATCTTTTAGGTTGCAATTGTACACATGTCTGGGTTTTGGGTTTTTTATTGAACAAAACTTAAATATTAAATTACGGCAGTCTTTTCCCGAAACTCTTATTACAGCAATACCAGATATGCCCCATGGCGTAGACAGAGCAAAAATACTTTTGTCATTATTGACCATAAAATTCTCAAAAAATGTTTATTTAAAAATTTTAACTAGCTATTCATTGATTCAAAAAAATCTGAATTCGTTTTGGAGTTTTTAATTTTTTCAATTAAAAATTCCATAGAGTCTGTAACGCCCATTGGTAGTAATATTTTTCTCAAAACCCACATTTTGGATAGTGTGTCTTTATCGACTAGCAACTCTTCTTTTCTTGTACCTGACTTAGTAACATCAATTGCAGGAAAAACTCTTTTATCTGAAAGTTTTCTATCTAATATAATTTCTGAATTTCCTGTGCCCTTAAATTCTTCGAAAATCACCTCATCCATTCTAGAGCCAGTGTCCACTAAAGCCGTTCCAATAATTGTTAACGATCCCCCTTCCTCAATATTTCTTGCTGCTCCAAAAAATCTTTTAGGTCGCTGTAACGCATTTGCATCGACACCTCCTGTCAAAACCTTACCCGAACTTGGAACTTGAGTATTATAAGCTCGAGCCAATCTTGTTATTGAATCTAAAAGAATAATTACATCTCTTTTATGTTCAACAAGCCTTTTTGCCTTGGATATTACCATTTCGGCAACAGCAACATGTCTTACCGCTGGTTCATCAAAAGTTGATGAAACAACTTCACCGTTGACTGATCTTATCATATCTGTAACTTCTTCTGGTCGTTCATCGATTAATAAGACTATTAAATAGGTTTCTGGATGATTCGTAGTTATAGAATGAGCTATATTTTGTAACATTACTGTTTTCCCAGTTCTAGGGGGTGCAACGATTAGGGCTCTTTGCCCTTTTCCTAATGGGGCTATTAAATCCATAACCCTGTTTGTTATATCTTTTTTTGTTGGATCTTCAATTTCCATATTAATCTTTTTTTCTGGGTAAAGAGGTGTAAGATTATCAAAATTTATCCTTTGTTTTGCCTTTTCTACAGAATCAAAATTAATTTTATCTATTTTAGTAATGGCGAAATATCTTTCTGTTTCTCTTGGAGATCTCATTTCTCCTTCTACTGTATCCCCTGTTCGCAAACTATTAATTTTTATTTGAGCTGGAGAAAGATATATATCATCTGGTCCTGGAAGATAGTTAGCCTCGGGAGACCTCAAAAACCCAAATCCATCTTGAAGTATTTCTAAAACTCCTTCGCCAAAAATAGCAGTTCCATTTTCAGCCATTTGTTTCAAGATTGCAAAAATCATGTCCTGTTTTCTTAACGAACTTGCATTTTCAATTTTTAAATCTTCAGCAATTTTCAAAAGTTCTGAAGGGTTTTTCTTCTTTAAATCTTTTAGGTGCATTTTGGAAATTATAAAATTTAAGAAATTAAGTAAAGTTAGGGATTTTTATATTATTAAGTTTCATTGGCTTTGTCAAATTCCTGGTTTAAAAACCACCACATATATTATTAAAA
>MDTG01396901.1_pt1 | contig 11701 bp, 15 predicted proteins | sample 811421 | NCBI WGS metagenome assembly MDTG01 (sample SAMN05326645, study PRJNA326480) | marine metagenome | isolation source: seawater | place: Pacific Ocean: South East | collected 2011
CACCCAGTTTTACTTTCAAGATCGTAAAGCGCGATTCTACTGTCCGGTGTAAGTTCTGGAAGGGTAAGGGAGATGAATATAATATCACTGATCAGGATTCGGAAGAATACACACCAGTAGATGATCTAGTTAAGAAGGGAACCAAGGCTCGCATTCTACTGAGGTGTAATGGCGTATGGATCGCAAATGGCAAGTTTGGTTGTACATGGAGGGCTGAACAGATGAGGGTTAAGCCGGTTGTTACCTTTGATGCATATGCGTTTGACGAAGACGATGAGGATGAAGAGGTTCAACGAATTGACGAGAATCTAATTGAATCCTCAGATGAAGAAGAAGAGGCGGAACCACCGGCTGAGGCGGTAAAGAAGGTCCGTAAGGTGAAGAAAGTTCCAAAGTAAATAGTAAATAATTTGTAACTTCTTAAAATAAATGAATAAATAAAATTTATATTGTTAAACATTTCACTAATCTAATTTTTTATCTTAATCTTAAAACAAGATGAAGAGTACTCTCTTTCTGAATATTATAGTCGGCTAATGTTCTCCCATCCTCTAACTGTTTTCCAGCAAATATAAGCCGCTGTTGGTCGGGTGGAATACCTTCCTTGTCTTGAATCTTGGCCTTAATGTTTTCAATACTATCGGAACTCTCTACATCTAACGTAATTGTTTTACCTGTAAGTGTTTTTACAAAAATCTGCATGCTTATAATATATAATATTACTTATAATTTAATTTTAAATCACTTTAATTTAGTTAAACTCTAATTTAATTGGTATGGTTGTCCTTGCTAATCCACGTGTAGCAGATAGAGATAATTCTTGTCTTAATTTTCTACCACCTGGCTTTTTCTGTATTAATCCTTGAATTTTCATTTCTTTTAGACATTTATTCATATCATCTTCAATATCTTTTTTATTGATAAAAATGTAATCTAAGATTAAATTACTGATAGCCCACTTGAAAAAATTAAGTTGACCAATGGTTGTTTCAATTATTTCGCCCCCACAATTAAAGTTAATACGATCTCTTCTACAAAATGGATCAAATCTTTTCTTTGAATAAGCTTTTAACTGCGATTTATATGTGTGGAAAACATTTAATGTAGATGAAGGTGTTTGTTTATTATCAAATGTAGGGAGATTATTTTCATCTTTATAAATATTATAATAAATGTTGTATTTTTTGGAATAATTTGTAATAAACCAATCAATTGATCTTAAAGATATATTTCTTTTATTTCCTATTATTGATAATAGCTCTGTCTTATAATATTCGTTTTTAAAAATTTCCGTCAAAGAATCTAATAATAATTTATCATTAATCATTATATCGTCATATACAAGTTTCTTTAAGTATTTATTTTTTACTCTTTTTTTTACATTTTTGTTTACAACTGGTTATCATTTTATTGTAATATGAGTTTGCTTTCTTTATATCTTTAAATTTCTTTTTAATTGTCTTTTTACCTTCTTTATAAGTAACCAGTTTGTCCTTCTGAGAAACAGTATATTTAATCTTTTTTGTTTTTTTCCCTTTCTTGACCTTTGACTCAAAATCCTTCTTTCGGGTCACTTTTCCATTGATAACTGAAGATGATGTTGAATTTTTAACAGAAGAAGATATAGCTACACCACCCGCGGCAGCTGCGGTTCCAGCACCTAAGAGACCTAATCCAGATAGAACCGGCGCCATACATGGAATACATGGGGCAAATCCACCACTTTGATTTATTTTTTTTCTCTTCTTCTTCTTTACTCTTTTAATTTCATCTAATAAGGGACCTTTGCCGACCATCTTATCCCCTCCCTTTTTTAACATCCAAGGATTATCTCTGATTTGGGCTTTAATACATTCTTTACTATTTAAATATTTCAATCCTTCCTTCTCTTTGCCCTTAGGGGGAAAACATGGATTCTTTTTTTTTTTGGTTTTTCTAGAAGATTTATTAGCCATTTTTATCTATAATTAAGTATAGATTTTTTATAATGGAACAATGGATTATATATGGTACGTTGGCAGCGTTCCTTTTGGCTTCACGTGATTATTTTACAAGCAACTATACAGGTAAATATACAGTAACAGAACATATCCTTTATTACTATGTTTTATGTGCTATCGCTATTTCAGCATATGTTTGTTATCGAAAAGTAAATTATAATGAAAAATTTAAATTAATTGATAAAGAAGATTTCTGGAAATATGCTATTGTGGCCGCAGCCTCAGTTCTAATAATAGCCCCATGTGAAGTCTTATCAATTCGTTCAGCAACCAATCCAGGGAAAGCTAGAGTTCTAACAAATATGAATGCCGTTATTCTATTATTAGTTAGTATCTATGTCATTAAAACCGAAAAATTAACACCCACCAGAATAACAGGTATACTCTTTACTATTATTGGTATGTATATGATATTTTAATAAATAGGACTATTCAATTTCCCGCCGAAGGTTGGACTTGAAGTCATCGCCCGGCGCGGTCACAAGTCACAACCCGCCGGCTCAGGGCTGCACTCTGCGCAAAATGTCGCCAAACAGACCTTCCGCCGACAAACCCTCAACAACATCATCATCTGTTTTTTCTTTTTTCTTAACTTCTTTTTCTACATCTTCTGTATCATTTGATCCAATCATCAAGGGGTAAAATAAATATACAGAACCAACATACATAATAAAGGCAAAAACAATACCATGTACAATTGATAGAATATTTCTGTCTTTAATACCGAGTGTATTACCTACAAATTTATAAACATCAGTGTGAGATAAGATTAGAAATGTAATCGCACCAAAGATAGAGTGCTGAAATAAGGTATCATGCATATTTGTCTGAAACCAGTCAACACCGGGTAAAAAATCTAAGCTACTCAGTAAATCATCCATTTTATAATGTTTACATATAAAAAAAAATATATTTTATCCACCATTAGATACATTCAATCAAATATAATTTAATCATATATAATTTAATTATATACTATATATATATATAATGGTAGATCACCTTTCGGGCCATGGTATGGTTGCAAAGGCGCAGACCATGGTAAAAGCCGGGGAAGAGAAATTGACTGAGATTTTCACGAAAGAATGGTGGCGCAAAGGTGTCGAGGCTCATATAAATGATGTACTTCCTGAAAAAACCGACCGAGAGTTCGTGTCGGATAGTGTTGATGCGAACATTCGTATGCTTATGCGCGATCAAGCTTCTTTATTAGCCCTTAGTATCTTTTCACCATCTAAATATATGAGAGCCATGGCGGATCAACTACTTGATTGTAGAAAAGATATTAAAGATCAAATAGAGCGCCATGCCGCGCAGGTAAAATTAGTAAATATGGAAAAAAGGATTCGTCGTGGAACAACGATAGAATCTTTAAAGACACAAAAAAAGTTAATAGAAATTCAATATTTAATGGTGGGAAATGAGCCCGACGCTCTCAAGGACATGGCGGATATCAACCAGATATACAATATGAGAGAGGGCGACACAATGGCATACCTTCTGGTCAATTATTCCCAGGAGAGTCCCCGCTTTGATAAAGAAGAACAAGAATTTAAACTTAAAATATATGAAGACGAGGTAGAAATTATTGATATTACCTTAGTGCCTTTTGCTGTCCAGGAAGAGGCCCCACCATCACCTACAGCAGCGGAGAGTGACAGGCATCTCGATCTATCGGCCACCAAACGAAGGATAACTAAAATAACACAGGGGGGCAATGATCTTATATCGAAGCCCGGCGACAAATATTATCTTAGTCCTGGTGGCGGTCCGGTAACGGAGCAGGAGCTTTTTATTTATTTTGTTGGTATTAATACTGGAAAGACTTATACCGCTAAATTCTTTCAGCCGGTGAGTGAAACAACCGCGGTAATGGAAGGAGAATGTACTGTGATCTCAGAAAAAGATGAAGCAGAGCCTGAGCCTGAGCCTGATCGACAGCAGGACCCGCGGATTAGAACCACTCTCCACCCCCCGGAGGATTCAGCAGAGACAGGGCCTGACGGGACGAACGAACGGACATTTAATAATCCTCTCAACGTTACCACGTCAGAGCCTGAGTCTGGGCAGGACCCGCGGATTAGAACCGAAGAATTATCCCCGAAGCAGTTAAGTGAGTTAGGTCTGGGGGGAGGTGGAATAATTCAACGGCGTGCATCAAACAAAAACGAGGATAAGATGGCGGCACAATTAAAAATTATGGCGGGACAATTAAAAATTATTGATGACCAACTTTATAATTTAATAAAAGAAGAAAGAGAAGAAGAAATAGAAGAAAGACAGAAAGAAACCGAAGCAAGACAAATATTGAAAACAAGAAAGGAAGAAGCCATAGCAAAAGAAAAATTGGAAACGCGGACGACAGGAGGGACAGGAGAAGACGAAAAGAGTTGGTGGGATAGGATGCATAAGCTGGTGGCAGCGCACCATTCAGACAACGAGGCAATGGATGAACCTGAATCCGAGCCTGAGCCGGAAGGCGGGCCGGAACCTGAGCTCGAGCCCGAGCCCGAGGCGGCCCAACGACAGCCAGGTCCCGCAGACACGGTTCCCTTGGCGGCCAAAAACCAATCAGGTCTCGGTGGGGGTGGAAAGAAAAAAAGTGGAAAGAAAACTAAAAGTGGAAAGAAAACTAAAAGAAAAAATCAAACTAAAAAGAAAAATCAAACTAAAAAGAAAAATCAAACTAAAAAGAAAATGAAACTAAAAAGAAAATTAAACTAAAAATAAATAAGCCTTAATATAGTATAGTATGAAAAATTGCTGTAATCATGGAAAAAAAGATAAACAATGTATTCGTAAAAGTGATAAAAAAACATTTAAATTACCTAGAAGATTCTCTAAAAAAAAATGTCGCAAACCAAAAGGATTCACTATGAAAAGTAGTTGTGCCCCTTATAAAGATTGTTTTAAAAAGACAAAAAGAAAACAAAAGGGAGGGGATAAGAAAAAAGAAGATAAGAAAAAAAATAAAATATCATATTTTTCTGCCGGTTGTTTTTGGGGCGTTGAGGAAAAATTTAGTAAATTAGATGGAGTAATAAATACACTTGTTGGCTATATGGGCGGAAAAACTAACAATCCAACATATGAAAAGGTTTCAAATGGGAATACTGGACACGCAGAAACAGTTAAAATAGTATATAATTCTTCAGTAATAGATTATAATGATCTTGTAAAATTATTTTTTACAATCCATGATCCCACAACAAAAAATGAACAGGGAGTTGATATTGGAAAACAATATAGATCAATTGCTTTTTATAAAACTAAGGATGAAAAAGACATACTGCTTTCTTATAAAAAGAAAAATAAAAAAATAGTCACTGAATTACTAAAATCCACGGATTATAAATTTTATAAAGCTGAAAAATATCATCAAAGATATGTTGATAAAAAAAAACCAATATTAACCGAAAATAAGAAAATATTTAATGAAATTTGTATCAATAATCAAAACAATGCAGAAATACCGTTTAGTGGGAAATATTCCAAAAAACCATATAAACTCGCCATAAAGACAGGTATTTATATTTGCCCTATCTGTAAAAATAATTTATACCATAGTGACGATATATACGATTCAAAATCCGGTTGGCCCGCATTTTCAGATACAATAGATGGTTATAAAAAATCGGAGGTAGTGTCTTTCAATAAAAAAACCTTAGAATTAAAATGTGCGAAATGCGAACTTCATCTTGGTCATAGATTACATGATGGACCAACAAAAACAAAGATACATGATTGTATTAATTCTGTATGTTTACATTTTAAACCGATCAAAATTTCAAAAGAACATCAAAAAAAAAAAGATAATTCTACTAAAAAAAAATTCTTATATAATCCAAAAAATCCTAAAAAATCATTCGATGTTTATATTGATAAAAATCCTAAAGATACAATACCAATTAAATATAAAACTTTACAAGATGTTAAAAATACAATCAAGAAACTCGAAAGATTATATAAAACAAATAAATATCCCCATACAAGAATATGGAAAGTAGGAATGATATTAAAAGTGCGGTTAGAAGCTTTAAAAGGTAAAAAACCACAACATTTTAAATTAGCAAATCGGTATTTTAAATTTTTAGGTAAAAGGACAAAAATTAAAACCGAAAAAGAAAGAAAAAAATTAAAATTTGATTTAAAGTAATTTTATACAAGTAAATATAATTTAACAATGTTTTTTAGGCGTCTCATTCAAATATATACTAAAAATGAGTTACCTGTACTAGGTAGATGGAATTATCCCAAGAATCAAGAAATATTAGATAGAAAGATATATCTAGCTAATTATGATCACTGTGGCCCGTGTGGGTATCTATATGAGAAAGAAAAAAATAAATATAATACTATAAATGAAAACAAAGAAAAAGTCATCTAAAAAATATCCTAAAAAATATACAAATAAATTATCACGCAAAGACAAAAAAAAACAACTAACGGCCCTTAGAAGATCTTCTAAAAGATATAAACAGGGAAAATATTATAAAAGGCCTAAAATGAAATCTTTTAAAAGTAAAAAGAGTTCATGGACTCAAAAATTTCATGAATTATATCCAACGGCCAAAACTATGACACAAATCTCAAAACAAACAGGTATCCCTAAAAAAGCTTTAATGGCTGTAAAGAAAAAGGGAATGGGGGCATATTATTCATCCGGTTCTAGACCAAATCAAACTGCGGAGTCTTGGGGTAAGGCTAGAATGTATGCTTATATATTTGGTTCACCGACAAGGAAAGTTGACCATCATATAACCGAACAATATAATGTTAAATTTAAACATAGACCAAAATATTTCCCTTAAATTTATATATTATTAATATATATATGCCACCATATAAAAAATTAGGAGCGAATAAAATACGACCAAAAAAACCAAATCCAGGCGGGAAATTATTATCACTTGGTAAGGGATTAAGTATGGGTGCGTTTAACTCAATAAAGAAAGGATTATCAACGGTTGAAATTACGCCTTATTCTCAGATTTCTCTTTCTATTAGTGGATTAATGAATAAATTAAGTATGCCGCAAAAACAATTCAGAACCTTATTAGAAGATGAATTATTTTCTCGCCGAAAAGATGGCTCACGTGATCCAGATTTAGAATCAATAATGGCATATGCTACAGCAACGGGAATTATTGAGAACCGTTTAGATGAGTGCTTTAAATTTTCAATAGCAAGTAATCCACTTATGATAGAGAAATTTTTTTCTCATAATAACTTGACACAAAATAGAATTTCACATATTCAGAATATTATCAATAATATGCTAGCAAATTTTTCTAAGGCTGAGGTTGATAGAAGATCTCTTGATTCAGATGAAAAAAATTTATTAAAATCCATTGTATATCAATTTAGAGATCCCTCTTCGGCTCAAATGGGTATTCCCAAAAGTGATATTGACGGGCGTTTTGATTTTTTTAAAGAGTGGTGTAGTAATGTTTTCACTAGTATTAATCCCGATATTCCGCTGAGATCTGGTTCAAAGAAAACAAAAAAAAAGTTAAGAAAAAAACATCCATGTGATTGTGAATGTAAAAAATGTTGTAAAAAGAAGAAATCTAAGAAATCTAAGAAAAAAAATAAAAAAAAGAAATGTACTAAGAAGAAATGTACTAAGAAGAAATCTAAGAAGAGAAAGGGGTCTAAATAGAAACTTAATCTGAATCCGAACCTAATAGATAATTATTCTCAACTTGTTTCGTTATATCTTGATTGATTGTAATAATATTCTTTATATCTTTTTTTGTTTCTTTTTTCTTACGGGAGTTTTTACGTTTTTGTTTCTTTTCTTCTTTTTTATCAATTAACTCTTGATTACCAACTTTGCGGAAATGTTCTACATCTTCCCAAAAGTTTAAAATTTCTGGAACGGTGTCAAGCCACCATTTTCTATCCCTGTGGACTAGGGTACATTCATATCTTTCAATTCTCCACCAATGATAAACAATTTTATCATATTCAAGTGAATAATCTTCTATTACTTTTTCAGACCAAGTTTTAATATCTTCAAAAGATGTATAAAACTCAGAATATTCATAATTATATTTTGTTTCTCCATTAATTGTTTTTACAAATGATAATACAAGACCTTTTGGAAATCCCTTACTTGTTATACCAATACTACTCTGTTTTTCTTTATCAGTATTTTCCTCACCATTATCCTCATTATATTCATCTTCATTCGAATATTCTTCTAGCTTTACCTGTAAAAAGTCACACTCTTCTAAGTCACACGTCTCAAGTTGTCCCTGCATTTGCATCCAGTAGTGTTCGGGAACTTCTTTTGTAAATTTACGAACAGGTGGACATTTAATCTCAAGCATTCTTCCTATAAAATCCTTTGGTGAATTTTCATCACATATACCATCGGGTGAAGCTCCAAAAATCTTTAATTTTGGGTGGGGGACTAGACCAAATTCTAAAACTGTAAGTTGATTCATTTTTTCATAGAATGTTGTTGCTACTTGTTCATATCTGACACCCCATTCAATTATAGGTGACCAGAATCTGGCAGGTGGTTCTTTGGATGTTTTTTCAATTAAAAGGTCTTCTCTCTTTTTAAAGTGACCTTTTCCAAGAGAATCAGCTAGAGAACTTGCTGTTAACATTGTTTCTCTCATTTCATACCATTCTTTTGATCTCTGCTCTGGTAATGTTAGAGATTTTAGAGCCTGTAATTTAGTAGAAATATTAAGTTTATTATTCTTTCTTTCATTATATTCGGCAACAATCTTACTAATATATGAATCAATAAATGTTTCTATATAAAATTTACTCGATTCATCCAGTAAATTTTCTCCAAGTTCATATTTTTGTATTAATTTTACATATATCTCGCCTTTAATTAGTGGTGAGTCATTAATATTATAGTCAACGTGCTTATAAATTTGATTTTTATAGGTATCAATAAACTCAACTAAATCCGCTGTAAGTATCATACTATTATTAATTAGTAAATAATACTTAAGTAATAACTATCAAATTTAACTAATAACTCAGGATGACCTGTTTTATTTGCAGTAAAAAATCAGATGCGTGGCTGCTACTAAAAAATGATAAATTTAATATTGATGAGAATGGCGAAACTATTGGAGATACAATTCAAGCATGCTCATACTTATGTTCTAATAAGTTGCAATCAACACTCCCATTAAATTATAGCCATCTGGTCTTAAATAGAGAGGATTTCTGTTATTTAAGGCCAATTGTACCCAAGAAAAAACAATTTTCATATTTAATAGCGGGTGAAATTATGGATTTATCAGATAAAGATAGGGTAGAGTATTATAATCAACGAGATGATCAGATTGAGCTTGACACTGTTAGAAGTACTATTAGGATGGAAATTGAAAATGAGGAATATAATACAATGCTAATAGAAAATGATTATCAATCAGAAAATGAAATTCTATTAGAAGATGATTATTAAGTTTTAATTGAAAAGTAAAAATATTGATAATAATTAAATGATTCAAATTAAGGATGATAACATTGATTGTATTAAAGATGAAAAATGTTATATACTTTTTTATTTTACTGCTACATGGTGTGGCCCTTGCCAACGCATCAAGCCAATCATAAAAGAGATCTCTAAGGGTGTAGATGATTCTAAATTAAAAGTCTATATGGTTGATATTGACACTAATCCGAAATTAGTTGAGAAATATAATATTCGGAGTGTTCCTACATTGATATTACTTTTAGAAGATACTCAGGTAGGGACTTGTTGTGGTGCCGATAAAGTCAAAATTACGGAGTTATTTAAGAATATTATATAAAGATAATTCTCTTAAATAATTATATATAAAAATGAGTTTCGATGAGTTAAATATTAATGAAAATATTTTGAGGGGAGTTTACGCTTATGGTTTTGAAAAACCATCCGCGATTCAATTACAGGCTATCCCTGGAATAATATCTAAGAAAGATATTATTGCCCAGGCTCAGTCGGGAACAGGTAAAACTGGAGCATTTGTTATAGGATCTCTCTGTAACATTGATCCAGAACTTAAGAGAACTCAAATTATAATTGTTTTACCGACACATGAACTTGTAAATCAGGTTTATGATGTTATGAAAGAAATCAGTAGCTATACTGATTATAAGACAGTTAAGGTAATTGGTGGTACTAATATAAGAGAATCTGCTGAAGAACTATATAAGAATCCAGAGATAGTTATAGGTACTCCCGGTAGAATGTTAGATATGATTCAACGTAATCATTTATTTACGGATTCTTTAAAAATGCTTATCTTTGATGAAGCTGATGAAATTTTATCAAAGGGATTTAAAGATAATATTTACAATATTGTTCGCACTATTCCAAAAACAACTCAAATTTGTCTTTTTAGTGCTACTTTACCTGAAGATATATTTGAACTAACTACCAAATTTATGGATAGTCCCCAAAAGATATTAGTTAAGAATGAAGAATTAACTTTAGATGGTATTCAACAATTTTTTGTGATGGTCAAGAGAACAGACTGGAAATATGAAATCATTACAGATTTATATGATGCCATTAGCGTAACCCAATGTATTATCTACATTAACAATAAATCAAAGATTTTAGAAGTATATGATAAATTAAGTGCTGATAATTTCCCCGTCTCCTATATAACTGGAGATAGAACACATGAAGAAAGAAAAGAAATAATGGAACAATTTCGTTCGGGGTCAATCCGTATTTTAATCTCTTCTGATTTATTATCGAGGGGAATAGATGTTCAACAGCTATCTTTAGTTATTAATTATGATATACCTAGAGAAAAAGAAACATATATTCATAGGATTGGACGATCAGGGAGATATGGCCGTAAGGGTGTTGCGATTAATCTAATTCATGAGAGTGAGATTGATGATTTAAAGCACATTGAGACATTTTATAATACACAGATCAATGAGATGCCGTCAAATATTTCTGAATTAATTACTTAAAGTAGTTCATTATTTTAAAATAGTATTTATTAATATCAGTAACTTTCGAAATATTATTTACATTTTGTAGTAAAATATCGGAGTATCCATCCATTTGAGCTACTCTAACTGGTGTAATTAATAAAAAAGTATCCCTTTTTTGTAATTCTTTCCATACCATATCACAAGAATATAATTTATCATCTGTTTGAATTAATTTTTCAACTCCCTTTTCCCAAGTATCTATTAAAGTATCATAATAGTTCTTTTTAACAATATAAGCATGTGTCATTGTACAATTACTAACTTGAATACAATCTTCATTTACCCTTTGATAAGGGGGCCAATTATTCCCCCCTAAGAGCAAAACATCCCATTGAATTTTTGATTTTAAGATTCGGTTTAGTTTTGTCATTGTTTCTTCCGGATTTAAAAAAATTACATCATCTTCAAGCACAATAACATAATCCAAGTTTTTTTCTTTAGCTTCTTTTATTATTTTAAGATGACTCAAACTACAACCCACATAACCTTTTACATGTTTGATAGCACTAAATCTATTTGGATTATTAATGCCTATTTTTTGTAATTCATTAATAATATGTTTTTTACGATCTTTGCGGTGATCTAAATTAATATAATAATGATTTAACATCTTTATTATTAATATATATTTGTGCGTATATATTTAAACAAATCTTTCTACAATAATAAAAATGGGAGATCTTAACCTTGATTTTGATATTGGAACCAAAATTGTCTCAATAGGAGAA
>MDTG01335284.1_pt1 | contig 11700 bp, 10 predicted proteins | sample 811421 | NCBI WGS metagenome assembly MDTG01 (sample SAMN05326645, study PRJNA326480) | marine metagenome | isolation source: seawater | place: Pacific Ocean: South East | collected 2011
AAATTTTTTTGATTTTTTACAGTCATCAAATACAACTTTCAAATTGCCATTAGATGAAATATATATAAGTGCACGTACCATTTTAGGATTGCTTAAAAATCTTAGATTTCCATCATAATGTTTATCAAATAATCCCTGATCACCTCCTTCATCATAATTTACATGCGATATATATATTTCATCTATTTCTTTTAATGAAATTAAATTACACTGTTTAAACTGTTTACAAATATTATTTTTTTTTTTAATATCTTTAGAATATCTAATTTTATCAATTTCTTTTATAATTTCTTTAGGTAATGTATTTATATACCTATGAAGAGAAGGTCTACTTTTAATATCCTCATTAAAATATTTAAAAGACCATTTTTTAATATTATTTATAGTACTTTTATCCTTGCCAATAAAATCTCCAAATTTGCATTCAAACATATAAATTATATATATAATATTATATTATTTTTATTCAGGTAAATATTTAAATTTATATTTTTGCTAAAAGTTGACAATTATTAGTAATAAAAAAAGTTAGGAGATATTAAGTTATTTCTTAATTAATTCAGAAAATCAACTTGTAAAATATTGATTGCATTTATTTTCATAATTATGTAACATGAAAATATCAAATTATTCATTTAGAATAAATTATAAATTTTATTTATGACATATATATATAAATATGAATATAATTCAAAAATATATTTTAAAAAATATTAAAGAATCTCCATTTAGTAACAGAATTGCAATGATTGATAAGGACAACAATAGAATTACATGGAGGGATTATTCTATTGATTCGCTAAAATTTGCTCTATCATTGTTATTATTAAATATTACAAATAGCGGTGTAGTGATACATTGTTATAACTCACCAGAATGGTTTATAACTTATATGGGTTGTATATTAAGTTCAAATTATTCTAGTGGAATTTATTTAACTAACTCTCCAGAACAATGTCAACATATTTTAACAACAAGTAAGAGTAAGGTATTAGTTGTTGATACATATGATAACTTTATCAATAATTACAAAGAAATTTTTGATAAAGATAAAAAAATGATTGCAATTATTATTGAAAAGTCAATTAAAATATACAACAATAGAATTTATCAATGGAACAACTTTTTAAAAAATAATATAAATTTAAATGAATGGCATTCAATTTATAAACGAAAAACAACTAAAAGAAAAGATTCATTAGTTACATTAATTTATACAAGTGGAACAACAAGTAACCCTAAACCTGTTGAGATAAGAGTTTCTAATATAAATTTTGTCGTCCAATCTATTATAAAAAAATATTTTCAATCCTCATATGACTTAATATCATCATCAGCTATAAATAAAAACGAATATATAGTATTGTCGTATTTGCCATTAAGTCATATAGCAGCACAAATTATTGATTTAGTTACTCATCTATTTATGTACGGTACAGTATATTTTACTGACACTGATGTAATGAGTAATTTAGGAGACTATTTATTAAAAGCAAAACCAACTTTATTTTTTGGTGTCCCACGAGTATGGGAAAAAATCAAAGAAAAAATGGAATCCAATTTAGAAAAACATTCATTTATAAAAAAAAATATTATTAAAACTAGTAGATTTTCACATAATTTCTACAATAATAAATTTACTTCAATATTTAAAATATCATTTTTATATTTGTTATACTTAATATTAAATTTATTTGTATTAAAATCTATAAAGAAAAAACTTGGCTTTGATAGATGTAAATATTTTATTTCAGGTGGTGCACCTTTGGATAAATTAGTTATAAACTATTTTAGTTCATTTAATGTAAATATAGGACAAATTTATGGTATGAGTGAAACTACAGGAATAATAACTTTGCCTAATAGCAATTATAAAATAGGTTCTAATGGTATGCCACTAATAGGTACTAATGTTAAAATAGTAAATAATGAAATTTTAGTAAAAGGTCCTAACGTAACAAAAGGATATTTTAATATGTTAAAAGAAACAAATGAAAGTATTTCAAATGGTTGGCTAAAGACAGGTGACTTAGGAAAACTTGATAAACAAGGTAACTTATTTATAATAGGTAGAAAGAAAGAATTAGTAATCACATCAGGAGGCGAGAATATTCCAGCGTTATTAATTGAAAATAGAATTAAATCTTATGATAAAAATAATTTAATAATTGATAGTATGCTAATTGGAAATAAAAGAAAATACTTAACAATTATAATTGTAAGTGATGAGGAAAACGATGAAAAAATTAAAGTAATAATAGATAAATATAATAAAAATGCAATAAGTAGAGCTCAAAATATACAAAAATGGTATATAACTAAAACTAGATTTACTATTCAAAATGACTTATTAACAAATACATTAAAGAAAAAACGTAATAAAATAGAGAAATATTTTGAAAATGAAATAAATGATATGTATAATTAAGTTTATAAAAATTTTTAATTTTATAATATATTAATATGAATGTATATTACAAAATTAAGCCATTATTTGATAATTCTGTAGAATTTGCCAATCCTATTTCTCATGATGAATTTATAAAAAATATGCCTAAATTATTAAAATATCACAAGGCATTACATTTACGACCCATACAAAATAACGAAAATATTTTAAGTAACTTTACTGAAGAAAATTATTGCCAAATTGTACTTGATTGCAAGTTAAAAAAATTTAATTACTTTGGAGGCGCTGCTCCTAGAACTAAAATTAATGTTCCACAAGGTGAAGATTTAATATTTACAGCAAATGAAGCACCAGCTGACCAATTAATACCATTTCATCATGAATTAGCTCAATCAAAAAATACTCCTTCATATGTATCTTTTTATTGTAAAAAAAGTCCTGAGACTGGAGGAGAAACTCCTTTAATGGATAGTTCTTTAGTTTATAGATATATACATAAAAAATACCCAGAATTTGAAATGAAGCTAAAAAGCTTGGGGGTAAGATATATTCGTATTTTACCTAGTGAAAATGACTTGTCTTCACCATTAGGAAGAGGATGGAAATCCACTTATGAGGTAGAAACAAAAAAAGAGCTAGAAGAGAAATTAAGTAAAATGATTGGAATAGAATATTTATGGTTAGATAAGGGAAATATATCAATAAAGTCAGAGGTATTACCTGCTATATTTTATAATGAAGAAACTAAAGAACATATATTCTTTAATAGTTTAATAGCTGCATTTAATGGCTGGCAGGATAAAAGAAATAATAGATTAAAGTCAATATGTTACGGTGATAATAGTGAAATAGAAAATGATATTTTAAAAGATATTACAAATTTTATGGAAAATAATAAGGTTTGCTGGAAATGGATGGAAGGAGATATTATATGGATTGATAATAGACAGGCAATGCATTCAAGAAATACATTCACTGGAGATAGAAAAGTTTATGCATCTTTATGGAATAGACCAATTAATGAAAGTAATGAACCAAAAATGATAGGATGTAGAAATAATTTAGTAAATATGCCATTATCATTTGGATTATGGAAAGTAAAGAATGCAAAAGAAGTAACATATAATGCTATAAAACAAGGTTACAGGAAGTTAGATTGTGCATGTGATTATGGTAACGAAAAAGAGGTAGGAGAAGGAATAAAACAAGCTATAGACGAAGGAATATGTAAAAGAGAGGATTTACATATTACATCTAAATTATGGAATACATTCCATAAGCCAGAACATGTAATGTTAGGATTTAAAAAAACATTATCTGACTTAAAATTGGATTATTTGGATTTATATTTAATTCATTTTCCAATTTCATTAGAATATGTACCAATTGATAAAAAATATCCACCAGAGTGGGTAAATTTAGATAATATAATGATATTACAGAAACAGGACTTGTCAGAAACATGGAAAGAAATGGAGAATTTATATACTTCAAAATTAGCAAGACAAATAGGAGTAAGTAATTTTAGTAGCTCGTTATTAAGACAGATTGTTAATTGCTGTAAAATAGCTCCCCATGCAAATCAAATAGAATTGCATCCTTATTTAACGCAACAAAATATGTTAAAATTATGTAGAGAATATAATATGGAAGTAATAGCATATTCACCACTTGGTGCAAAGTCATATATAGAATTAAATATGGCTAATGAATTTCAAGATTTATGTAACCATAAAACAATAAATAATATTGCATTACATTATTCTAAAACCCCTGTACAAATATTATTAAGATGGGCAATACAAAGAAATACAATACCAATATGTAAGTCCTCATCAATAAAACATATGAATGAAAATATGGATATATTTGATTTTTCAATTACGGAAACTGATATGATTTTAATAAATAAACTAAATAAAAATTTAAGATTTAATGATCCAGGTAAATTTTGTTTAGAGGCATTTAAAACATTTTGTCCAATTTATGACTAAAATTTTAACAATTTATATGAGTTACTAAATATATTTAAAAGTTATTTATCAACTTGCTCACTTTTTTTATTTTTAAATTTATTTTTAAATTTCTTAAATAAATTTGTAATATATTGCATACCATTAACATGAAGAAGCCACTCTTGAAGCAATTTTAAAAAAATAACAAATAATAAAATAACTATTTTAAATTTTTTTAAATTTGGAAAGTCGTATATAAATGATAAAGCTAATAATATCTCTAGAAAAAAATTTGCAAAATAGAAAAGGAATTTACTGTTTTTTGTTAATAAAAGTAATATTATGCCAATAGTTCTATAAATGAATAAAAAATTCACTAAATTAATTTCTTTTATTTGAAACTCTTTATTAATATAAATTAATAATATTAAATTAATAATATGATCTGTTATCTTATCACTCATTATATAAAAAGATGGTGGTGGATGCCAATTAAGCTTAGGGAAAAAAAACTTAGGTATTGTAAGAGTGTCAAAATCATCGATAAAATATAATAATATTATTTTATAGTATAATTTTATATTTAGTTTATTTATAACAAATAATGCTGAAATAACTCTCAACATTTGGCTAAAAATTAACTTACTTTTCATATAATATATATATATAAATATATATATATAATTTACGATATAATTGATTCAACTTCAGATATATATTGTTTTTTTGCATCATCTTGTGACATATTTTTATTTTCATTCCAAGCATTCCATTTAGCATGTTCTTTTATTCTAAATGAAAAAGGCTCATTTATATTACAATTTCCTTCAGTTGCTTGCTTGTATAAGCCATAGATTTTTAGCTTTTTTTCATTTGATATATTATCTAAATTTAATGTTTTAATTTTATTTGCTTTTTCTAAAAATATTATATTTATATCCATATAATAAAAAATTATTTTTAAAAATGAAAATAAACTTATATTATAAATAAGTGGCTACAATATCTTTGTCATATATTGTATCGTTATTACATGGTATTATAATATTCTTATAAATTTTATTAATTTTACAAAGTAATAAGCAATTTTCATCATATTTTTTATGATATAAAATAACATGTTCATCGTTACTTAAATGAAAGCTAAATATAGAATAAATAGTATAATTATCATGATTATTATTTTTTTTAAATTTAATCCATTCACTTACTGCTTCTTTATAATTACTAACAGTAAAATCAACTTTTAACACAGATGTATTATCTTTTAATAATTTATTTTTTACACAATATAAATATTTTTTTTTATCCATATATTTATAATTTAAAATAATAAAAAACTATTATATAAAAAATTGAAATATTATTATAAAAATAGGATTAATAATGTCTAATAGACATTATTAATTCAAGGTTTTTGCAAAATTTATGACAATATAATATCTGAAAGATACCAAATATTACATAGTAAATTAAATATGAGTAATTATTCATTGATATACGATACAAAAACAATTATTAGAGTAAGTTTTTTACTAGGTAAGCCAGTTTTTGATAAATGTTCATTTAAAAAATATACATAAAAATTGAATAGTTAATATTTTGAAATTTATTTTTATTTTAAAAAATATTAAAAATATGCTTATAATTAGTTAGATTTCCCTCATTACATATAAATGTGATGTAGGATGCAATCTAAAAAAAATTAATGAATTAAATTGTTAAATTTATAAATAATGATACAGTTTTAATCATAAGTTAGGAAATAGTTATTCTTCATGTTCTAAAGAATTTTAGTTACTTAAATTGTTAATATATAAATTTTTTTTTTTTATTTAAAGATTTATCAACACAATAAATTATGGGTATTAAAAATTTATATAAATTAATTTCTGATTATTCACCCAACAGTATTACTAATAAAAAAATATCAAATTATGGTAACAAAATAGTAGTTATAGATGCTAGCTTAGTTATTTATCAATATGTAATTGCAATTAGAAGTACTGGTAAAGATTTGACTAATAATAATGGTGATATTACAACACATATACATGGTATTATAAACAAAACAATGATGTTATTAAAATACAATATAATGCCAGTTTATGTATTTGATGGTAAGGCTCCAAAATTAAAAGGTTTTACTTTAAAAAATAGGAAAAATTTAAAAAATAAAAATATAAAGAAGTTAGAAGATGAAGATTATGATAATGAAGATGATCGTATTAAAATCTTTAAAAAATGTTATACTATTACAAAAGAACATAAAGTTCAGATACAAGAAGTATTAAATTTATTTGGAATACCAAATTTTGAAAGTACAACAGAAGCAGATACATTATGTTCATTATTAGTAAAAAAAAAATTAGCATATGGTTGTTCTACAGAAGATATGGATTTGTTAACATTTGGGTGTCCTATTCTAATTAGAAGCTTGTCGCAAAAAAAAAAAGCTATAGAAATAAATTTAAATCAAATTTTGAAAGATTTTAATATGAACCAGAAGCAATTTATAGATTTATGTATTTTATTAGGTAGCGATTATTGTCCAACAATACCCAGAATAGGACCAAAAAGAGCATATGAAGTAATACAAAAATATAAATCTATTGACAATTTTTTAAAAAATGAAAGTGAAAAATATAATATTCCAGAAAATTTTAATTATATTGAGACAAGAAATTATTTTATGAATAAGGAAATTTATGATATAAAAGACATAGAAATGAATAAACCAAATACAAGCGAAATTTTTAGCTTATTAAAAAATGAATATAATTTTACTAATAAAAAAATAACAAATTTTATAGAGAAATTAAATATTTTTTATGAAAGTCAATGAACGTGTGAGTGATTATGTAAATGGAAATATTTTCCATGATTATGTAAATGATTATGAAGATGAGCATGATTTTCATTTAAGTCATTATGTTTTGATATGTCAAAGTTAGAGAAATAATTTTTATCATTTTCATTACTATTATTATAATGGTTATGATTATGTTTATTATCTTTTTCATGTGAATGTCTGTCATAAATTTGCTTTTTTAAATCATCATCAATTGAAGATAAATTTATAGGAGCAGGTGTGTATTTAATATTAGGAATATTTATTGGAGAAGGTGTATATTTAATATCAGGGACATTTATTGGAGTAGATACGTATTTTGTATCAGGAACATTTATTGGAGCAGGTACGTATTTTGTATCAGGAACATTTATTGTAGCAGGTACGTATTTTGTATAAGGAACATTTATTGGAGCAGGTACGTATTTTGTATAAGGAACATTTATTGGAGCAGGTACGTATTTTGTATCAGGAACATTTATTGGTATTGGAGATGATTCAATTTCATTCTTCGTCAATATATTAGATATGATATTTTTAAATATTTTTAAATCAATATTATCATTTTTAAAAATATTATACTTTGTTGGAGTAATTATATTTTCAAGATATGAAATGTTAGGCATTGGCGTTTCATAATATTTACGTTCATTTTCAGTGTTATTTGTAGTGGTGTAAAAATTATATTTATAAAATAAATTATTAACAACAGAAATGTTTTTAATTTTATAAAAAACTTCATCATTTAAATTTATATTTGTATTGTTTAAAAAGTTATCTTGTATATATTGAATGGATGTTAAGGGCTCTTTAATAAATTTTAAAAAGTCTTTAAAATTTTTTATTAACAAATCAAATAATTTTGTATTTTTTGTTTTATTTAGTAAATTATTTATAAGCTCAATAAATAATTCAGTATCTCCATTAGTTAAATAGTTAAAGTATGAGTCTATAATTAATGGTTTACAATTTAAATAATATTTTTTTAAGTTATAGGAATTTATTTTTATTTTTAAATTGTCAATTTCTGTCAATATTTTTTTTTTAGAATAATAAATAATTTTTTTGAGTATTGTATTCATAAAACCTAACCTAAAAAGATTCTTATTATTAGCATTACAATTAAATTTATAAATATCCGAGTTTTCTAATTTATTTATAACTAAAGAGTAATCACTAATTTCATCCCATTTCTCTTCCTTATATAAATTATTAACTATAGATGATTCTACACCTAAATTTATTAATTCCTGTCCGTACGTATAATGTGTTGATATATTATTTAAGTTAATTTTTGGTAGGTCATATGAAGATATATCAAAATAAATTGTATTTGACATATATATATTATTATTTTAATTTTAAAATAAAAATTGATTATTAAAATTTAAACAAATAAATTTATTATATTTAAATGACAATATTAAGTAATTTTTTAGATGATCCTTTTGATTTTATTCAAAATGCTAAGACCTCGCAAATTGTAAAGTTAATAAATGACTCGAATAAACAATATTATAATTTTGATAATCCTATTATGTCAGATGAACAATATGACATCTTAAAAGAAGAATTACAAAATAGAGAACCTGAACATAAATTGTTAAAAAAAATAGGTAATGATACTCATTCAAAAGATAAAGTAAAATTACCATACAATATGGGAAGTATGGATAAAAATAAACTAGGAACAGGAATTATTGATAAATGGATTTCAAAATATAAAGATAATGGCTATGTTTTAAGTGACAAATTAGATGGTAGCTCTGGTTTATTAATTATAAAAAATAACGAAATTAAACTATATACAAGAGGAAATGGAACTATTGGTACTGATATTAGTTCAATGGCTACCAAAATTAATGGTATACCAACTGAAAACTTAAATGTTGTAGTTAGAGGTGAACTTATAATAAAACAAAATAAATTTAGTAAATTTAAGGATACTTATTCTAACTTACGAGCAATGGTAAATGGATTAGTTGGTAAAAAGAAAATTAATGATGAAGAATTGAAATTAATAGATTTCGTTAGTTATGAAGTAATAGAGCCTGAACTGAAGCCATCTGATCAAATGAAGTTATTAAAAAAGTTAAAATTTATTCCAGTTGAAAATAAAACAGTTAAAAGTATAGATGAAAATTATTTAAGTTCATATTTTAAAGAAAGAAAGAAATCAAGTAATTATGATATTGATGGAATAATTATTACAAATAATGGTATTAATAAAAGAAACACATCAGGTAATCCAAAGTATGCCTTTGCATTTAAAGAATTAATTGAAGATCAAATAGTAGAAACTACAATTTTAGATGTTGAATGGCGTATATCAAAGGATGGATTAATAAAACCAAGGGTGCATGTTAAACCTGTTAAAATTTCTGGAATTACAATTATGCATGTAACTGGTCATAACGCAAAATATATTGTAGATAATGGAATAGGAAAAGGAACATTAATTAAATTAACACGGGCGGGTGAAGTTATTCCTTATATATTAGAAGTATTAAAAAAAGTAACACCATCAAAGCCTAAAACAGCATTTAAATGGAATTCTACAAAAGTAGATTATATATTAGATGAATCAAAAATAACTGAAAATGATGAATATGATATGTTAGTAAAAAATATTTTATATTTCTTCAAAAAAATGGAAATCAAGAATGTTGATGAAAGTATAATAAAAAAAATGATAGAAATTAATTTGAATTCAGTTAACAAAATTATAAATGCAACAGTTGAAGATTTTATTAAAATTGAAAATTTTAAGGAAAAAATGGCTACAAAAGTTTTTACAAATATTCAAAATGCAATCAAAGATGTAAAATTAAGTCAATTAATGGCAGCAAGTAATTTGTTTGGAGCAGGGTTAGGTAGTAAGAAATTACAAATAATAATTGATAATTTTTCAGATATTTTAACTATGAAAATGAGTAAGAAAGATTTAATTGATGAAGTAATTGATTTAGATGGTTTTGATACAAAAACAGCTACTCAATTTGCAGAAAAGTTACCTGCTTTCAAAAAATTTCTAAAAGAAAATAAAAATATTACAATTTTAAATGATAGTGATGAGGAATACGATGACAAACTAAAAGATTTAAAATTTGTATTCACAGGATTTAGGAATAAAAAAATAGAGGAATTTATTATTAAAAACGGAGGCGATGTAACAAATACCATATCAAAAAATACATCATATTTAGTTACTAGTGATAAAAATAGCAAATCCAGTAAAATAGAAAAAGCAAAAACATTAAAAGTAAAAATATTGTCACCTAAAGAATTATTACAATTACTGAATATAGATGGTCAAGAAATGGAGATTTAAATTGTGTAGCCAATTAATGTCATTAAAAATAATGATATTCCAGAAGAGACACATAAATTAATTCTATCATTACTCTCACAATATTCCATTTTTATTAATTTTAAATCATATGTTCTTGAATTAAAAATAATTGTTATATTATCATCAATATATTCTAACTGAACATCAGAATATAAAAAAATATCTAAAATATCAATAACCCTATTATTATATGTACTCATCTTTAATTTAATTGTATTATTTTTATATATTATGGATTTTTTACAATCTTGCATACTTAAATCAGGATCTATCCTTTGTATAGCAATATCAGGTAATTTGAATATTTCCTTTTTACATAAATTATCATAAATATTTATATATTTTCCACAAATATTTAAATTTAAATTATGAAATATATGTAAATTATCATCCTTTTCAATACCTTGTTTATTTACTTTTATATTATCTGATAGTTCATTTAAAAATATTTTATCAGTAGTATTTTTAATTAAAACTAAACCAAATAAATCCACTATAAATTCTTTAATAATTTTTAATAAATCTAAAGATAATTTATTTATATTTTTATTGAAATTACCAATTTTAATAAATTCTTTTAAATCATTATTCAAATATAGGTGATTTAAAGTAATTTTCATAGAATATGGATTATAAAATCCAGATGTTAGTATATATTGTTGCATATATGTATGTAATAAAATAATAAAGGTCGTAATAGATTTTAATCTAATTATATTATATGAGCAATTGTTTAATATTATCATTATTAATTAAGAAATATATACTTTTGTCAAAAAATAAATCGTTACAAAATTTGGAAGAATTAATGAAAGTTAATATAAAGTTAAATCATTTTTATATTGAGGCTACAAAATCGTATATTACTACTATTTTGAAATTTGTTATAAGTATAGTCTTAATATTCTTGATAGTTTTGATTTTAAGTAATTTAAAAGCATATCTATTTAATAAATAATGAATATATTTTTAATACCACCATTATTATATGAAATATTACTATATCCAGATATGTATCTACATTTAACTTTTTGGACATGGTTATTTCATATTATATCATATAACTTTATTAAAATTAATTATTTAACAAGTATTTTTTTCACTGCGTCATATTTTGGTTCATATTTTGTTC
>MDTG01421200.1_pt1 | contig 11700 bp, 13 predicted proteins | sample 811421 | NCBI WGS metagenome assembly MDTG01 (sample SAMN05326645, study PRJNA326480) | marine metagenome | isolation source: seawater | place: Pacific Ocean: South East | collected 2011
ATATGGGTTGGAGTGATTATTTTGGGAGGAACGGCATTGATGATATTGTCATTAGTCTCTAGTTCATCTCCGAGATTCAGTAGATGGATAACAAAAAGGATTGGTAGTGAGGAGGAGAAGAAGAGTGCTATCAGGGAAGAAAGGCGAATCTCACGGAAAAGGGGAAGAGCATAGATTCATTTGCATAACTTGCTCGCCTTAGGATGATAATATGGCATATGAGGCGTTGGACTTCTACGATATTGATTCCTTGCTTACCGAGGAAGAGCGAATGGTTAGGGATATGGTGCGAGATTGGGTTGAGGAACGAGTCCTTCCAAATATCGAAGATGCATGCAGAGATGGAACATTCCCCGATCAGTGGAGGATTGAGATAGGGGAGATGGGAATCCTGGGAGCCCCCTTGAAAGGGTATGGTTGTCCTGGACTCTCCTACACGGCATATGGCCTAATTTGTCAGGAGTTGGAAAGGGGGGATAGCGGAGTACGTTCATTCGCCAGTGTTCAAGGATCCTTAGCCATGTATCCAATATGGGACTTCGGTAGTGAGGAGCAGAAAGAAAAATATCTCCCAGGAATGGCGAAGGGAGAGCTCGTCGGATGCTTCGGCCTGACTGAGCCGGATTATGGGTCAAATCCCGGAGACATGATTACTCGTGCAGAAGATATTGGGGATTACTTCGTTCTGAATGGGGCGAAGATGTGGATCACAAATGGAACTATTGCCGACATAGCCGTAGTATGGGCAAAACTTGATGGCGAGATTCGAGGTTTCATTGTAGAAAGGGATGACGAGGGTTTCAGTGCTCCGGAAATGAAGGGTAAGCATTCTCTAAAAGCAAGTATAACGAGCGAACTAGTTTTCCAAGATTGTAAAATCCCCAAAGACAGATTATTGCCTGATGTCAAGGGCCTTAGAGGTCCTTTCAGCTGCCTAAACAACGCTAGATATGGTATTTCCTGGGGGGCGGTTGGAGCGGCCCAATCATGCTTCAACTCGGCGAAAGAATATGCATTGAGTAGGATTCAGTTCGGACATCCAATTGCCTCATTCCAGCTTGTGCAGAACAAATTAGCTTGGATGCTCAGGGAGATAACGAAGGGCCAACTGCTTGCATACCATATCGGTAAGAAGAAGGAAGATGGTAGTTGGATACCAGAGCAGATCTCTCTGGCAAAAATGAATAATGTCGATATGGCTTTGGAAATTGCTCGGATGTCAAGAGATATCCATGGTGCTAACGGAATACTGGATGAGTATCCAGTCATGCGCCATATGGCTAATCTAGAATCGGTGAAGACGTATGAAGGCACTCACGATATTCATAATCTCATTCTGGGAAGGCACATTACTGGGATCCAGTCATTTACAAGAGAGCCATAGTAGTCAAGAGTCGAGAGTCCCAATATTGAAATGTGGCATTCTTATCGGGTTATTTAGTCGTCATTATGTCCGTAGCCGTTCTACTAAAACAGGTCCCTGATACAACCTCCAAGATAGGGGTAACTGGGGGCAGGGTGGATGAGTCTGCAATTTCTAAATGGACGATTAGCCCCTACGATGAGTATGCCCTAGAGAGTGCTATCGGCTTGAAGGAATCTGGATTTGGAGAAGTAGTGGCCATCACATGTGGTCCGGATCGTGCATCAAAATGTCTGACAGAGGCTGCAGCAGTAGGGGCAGATAGACTTATCCACGTAGTTTCTGATACGAGCAATCTAGATAGTTTGCAGATACAGTCCCTGCTATGTGAAGCGATTAGAAGATCGGAGTGTGATGTTGTAATGTGCGGAAAACAGGCCTCCGACACCAACAGTGGATCTACCGGACCTGGTTTGGCTAGCAAACTAGGATTCTCCTGCGTTGGTTCGGTAACTGAGGCATCTGTTGGAGGGATGGGGATTACAGCAACTCGTTTAGGACCCTCGGGTTTGGAGAAAATAGAGGTTGGCTTGCCTTGTATTTTCACGTTTGACAAGGGAGAGGTAGAGCTCAGAAGACCTAATGTCCGTGGGATAATGATGGCAAAGAAGAAAACAATCGAGAAGCTGTCGTCGGATGATTTAGGAGTTAATACTGGAGACCCGAAAACCAGAGTCGAAAGTCATTCTTCACCTCCAGAAAAGCCCCCCGGGAAGAAGTTCATAGGTTCAGATTCTATTCCAGAAGTCGTATCAAGGCTCAGAGAAGAAGCAAATGTAATTTAGAAGGAAGGAGTTAAAATGAAAATTACCGTAATTTCTGAGTCCAGCAACGGATCTCTACATCCAATCACAGCACAGCTGGTAGGGGCGGCTTCTACCCTTGGCAGCCCAATTACCTTGGTTTGCCCCGGGGGATTTGGGGATACCGATGCAGCGGGCATTTCTGGGGTAACAAAGGTCATTTCTGTGAAAGGGGATTGCTTCGATTCGTATGATTGCATAGCTTGGTCAAGGGCTCTGGAACCTTTGATTGATGGAGACTTACTACTTTCTTCTTCTTCTGCAAGCAGCAGAGAGCTTCTCTCATCAATAGCTGCTTCGAAGGGAATACCGATTCTACAAGACGTGATTGCTCTTTCGGAAGACCTCTTGGCCACAAGGCAAATTTACTCCGGAAAGGCGGAAGAGACGGTTAGATTTTCTACACCTTGCGCGATTAGCCTGAGATCAAACTCATTCGAATCTTCGGATGCAGGCGGAGCTGCTGATATCACAACTGTGGATGTTAGTCAGGAAATTTCAGTTGCTGTCAAACAGGCACTAGCCAAGGCAGGAGAGACGATAGACGTTTCAGAGGCAGATATTGTCATATCCGGAGGTAGGGGGATGGGGAGCCCGGGGAACTTCTCCCACCTTCACGAAGTCGGAGAAATCCTAGGAGCGGCAGTAGGAGCGAGCAGAGCGGCCGTGGACACATGGGAAGAAATTCCTCACAGTATGCAAGTAGGGCAAACGGGAAAAACAGTGACTCCCAATCTGTACATTGCCGTTGGGATTAGCGGGGCGATTCAGCATCTTGCAGGGATGAGGTCTAGCAAGTACATACTAGCGATAAATAAAGATCCAGAGGCTCCTATATTTGGAGTGGCTGACTACGGAATCGTCGCAACTTGGGAGGACGCCCTACCAGTTCTAAGGGATCAGCTGTCCGAGATTATGTCAAGTTGAAGCGTTCTTCTTCTCTGAATCTGATCTAATCCTTCCGATTCTATTGAGATACTCATCTGTGATCCCTCCGGTGACATACTCTCCATTGAAGCAGGAGCAATCAAAATTTGCTGGAGAGCTTCCTCCTACCCCCAAGCATGCTTCGACTAAGTCATCTAGCTCCTGATAAATCAACCAATCTGCGCCTATAGTGCTACAAATCTCCTCATTCTCCTTCCCATAAGCCACGTACTCCTCTCTAGCTGGCATATCTATGCCATATACATTAGGATGAACAATTGGGGGTGAAGAAGAGGCAAAAAAGACCTTCTTTGCACCTGCATCTCTAGCCATTTGAACAATCCTCCGAGAAGTATTTCCCCTGACTATACTGTCATCAACAATCAGAACGATCTTTCCGTCGAACTCCTCGTCTATCGTGTTGAGCTTCTTCCTAACTGAGTCCTTCCGCATCTTCTGACCTGGCATTATGAATGTGCGTCCTATGTATCTGTTCTTGACGAATCCCTCCCGATATGGGATGCCCATCTCTTTTGATAAGCCAAGTGCAGCGATTCTTCCACTATCTGGAACGGGTATTACTGCGTCAATTCGGTGATCAGGGAGACTCGAGGTGATCCTCTTGGCAAGTGCTTCACCCATCCTCAACCTAGCCTTGTGAACTGAGATTCCATCGATGACGGAATCCGGTCTCGCAAAGTAGACGTGCTCGAAAACGCAGGGAGTATGGTCCAGTGCCGGATGGCAGATTTTGGAAATAGTTTTGCCGTTCATCCTCACGATTACTGCTTCTCCGGGATTAACATCTCGATCCATTTCGTAACCAAGAGATTGACATGCTACACTTTCCGAAGAAATTAACCGTTCTGTAAAATTGCCAACTTCCTTCTTACCCATGAAAAGTGGCCTTATGCCATATGGATCTCTGAATGCAACCATGCCCCAGCCAGTAATTAGACAAACTACACTATAGCTTCCTTCGACCCTCAGATGTGTCCTTTCAACCGCTCGGAAAATATCTTCTTCGTCAAGTGCTGACATCCCTCCTGGCCTTCCATTAACCGATCTTTGTATTTCTGCTGCGAATAAATTGAGAAGAGCTTCTGAGTCTGAACTAGTGTTAATTCTACGGTGATCGTATTCTAACAGACCGGATATTATTTCAGGGGTATTATTCAGGTTTCCATTATGTGCTAGACTAACTCCGAATGGAGTGTTTGTGTAGAATGGTTGGGCCTCTGATGAAGAGTTGGATCCTGCTGTCGGGTATCTCACATGCCCAATGCCCATGGCTCCAACCAGCTTTTTCATGTGCCTCTCGAGGAATACATCACGCACGAGTCCATTTGCCCTCCTGTGGCATATATTGTTTGAATCGCTAGTGACTATACCGGCTGCATCCTGTCCGCGGTGTTGGAGAACAATCAGACCGTCATATATCGAAGAGGCCACTTGAGAGTCCGGGGAACCAACTATTCCGATGATGCCGCACATCGGTACTCATTCCCGCGTATGCAAACAAGACTTAGGGGTTTGTGGTTTAATTCACTTCTTCTGAGACATGACTCGATTGCGCTTATTCCACCTGTATTTGCGCATCCTAGCGGTATCTCCGTATCCACAGCTTGCACACTGGCCTTTCTGCTTGTGATAAGAGTGCTTACCGCATCTTCTACAACGAATGTGAGTTGATTTCTGCCTCTTGCCCATGCTTGGAGTTCCCTTTGACATACTTTTCACCCTCTAAGACGTCGCGTCCACAGACCAGTTTGTTAAGAGGCTTATCCTGAACAACACCAATGTTACAATAGCCAGAATGATCGGAAATAAACTTATCAATCCAGCAATTGAATTCAGAGCTGAATACTCTATTGACCCCATTAATCCATAACCTGTAGAGGTATTGATATGATAGATCGATACTGCTCCGACCAAGATTGCAGGCATGAATAAATGAGACCGGTTATGACGATTGTAAGTCGAAACAAAATGGACTAAAGAAAGGATGGAAAAAATTAGCATCCCACTAGAAACTATAATTGCAGCTTCACTTAAATTAATTGCCATTTTTACCGCCCTCTAATCTGCTCTTGAGTATCGCACTTATCAGATCCTGTTCCTCAGTCGAGAGGGGTTCCGACTCATTCTTCGAACCAGATGGCCAATCAAACAAAAATTTAGAAAATATTATGCAAAACAGAACTATCAGGAAACCCAGTAAAACTAGAGAACCCGTGATCATGTCTAAAAATGTAAATGAGTCCCTCTCGTTGAAAATCATTATCCACGAAAATACGACTAAAATCCAACCAGAAAGTACTCCAATAGGTAGACCGTCAAAGTATGTCGGAGAGTATCGTAAAATTAGCAAAGATCCGAAAATAAAAGGCGCGAACCAATTGATAAACTGAATTAAAGAATCGTGAATCTCACTTTCACGTTCTGATAGGTCTTCTGGGAAGATTACCAGACATAGGAGGCCCAATGCCCCCAGAGGAATCCCGTATCTTCCTCTCTCAAAAGAGGGCCCCATCCTATGGAAACTGAAACTAACTAACAAAGCCAGAATGGAAAACCAGATCATCACGCCATCCTCGGACATAGTTTCCGGCTAAGGTGCGTATTCTATTGTTTTTCTTGAGTATTGGTTCTGCACATGGTTGAGTCACTTGACTAGTTTCATATACGGGTCATCGGTGGCTTGCGGCGCACAAGGTGCAGGGCGACGGTCAAATGGTTAAGATGCCGAGGAAAATCATGCGCTATAGCCCCTATGCTGGTAAGCATACTGAACATACTGTCGAGAGAGTGAAGAAAAGGAGGGCGAGTGAGCTTAAGTGGGGACAGAGGAGGTTCAGGAGAGTCACATCGGGATACAGGGGGTTCCCTAGGCCGAAACCTTCAGGGGAAAAGCCCACAAAGAGAGTCAATCTTGTCTTCAGATGTACCGAAACTGGAAAGGCGCATTCGCCCAAAGGTAAGAGGGCTAGAAAGTTCGAACTTGTCGATAATTGAGGTTGCAAAACATGGCTGGAAGATTCCTAAAAGTAAGTTGCAAAGATTGTGGTAACGAAGTAACCATTTTCGATAGGTCATCTACAATTGTGGCTTGTCCAATTTGTGGATCGACCCTTGCCGAACCAGCTGGAGGTCTCGCAAATCTCACTGGATGTACAGTGGTAGAGGTTCTGAACTAGAGAGGCAGCATCTTGGCTGAGTCAACGAGTGATTGGCCGGAAGAGGGCGAGTTAGTCGTTTGCTCTGTAAAGAGCGTGAAAGAAAACGGGGCATATCTAGACCTGGATACCTACCCTGAAAGGGAAGGTTTTGTTTTCATTGGTGAGATTGCTACCGGATGGGTAAGGAACATCAGGGCTCATGTTAGGGAAGGGCAGAGGATAGTGGCCAAGGTAATTGGTGTGAAAAAAGAGAGGGACAGTATAACCCTCTCAATTAAATCAGTTTCAGAAGAGCGAAGACGAGGCGCGCTACAATCATGGAAAAATGAGCAGAGAGCCTCGCAGATAATGAAAGTAGCAGCTGAAAGAATCGGTTGGAACGCAGAAAGAACAACTTCGATCTCTGAAGATATGCGAGAGGCCTTTGGCTCCCTTTATGGGGCTCTGGAGGAATGTGCAATCAATGAAAGCGCGTTAGAAGACGTCGGGTTTGAAGGAGATTGGATTGAGACTATTACGGAACTGGCAATAGAAAATATAATCCCACCATTTGTTGAGATAAGGGGTTTGTTTGAGATCAAGGTTTGGGGACCAGAAGGAGTAAATGCGATTAGCGGAGCACTTCAGGCGGCTGAGGATTGTGCAGAAGGGGAAGAAGAGGTTACTCTGACATGCCATTACGATGGGGCGCCAAATTACAGGGTCGACATCAGAGCCCCTGACTACCCGTCTGCTGAATCTGTTTGGGAAGCTGCGCAAGAGGCTGCAACTGAGAAGATAGGTTCCGTTGAGGGGTCGATAGCCATTGAAAGGCTATGAGATAACGATACTTAGAATATACTTCATGAACCTAATCGAACGGCAAGACCACAGTCATGGTCAGAACTAAGCTTCAGCGATGTGTCAAATGCAAGTCTTTCGGCCTTGGAGTAAAATGCAAAGAGTGCGGCAGTAGGATGGAATCAGCGACGGCTCTGAAGTTCTCTCCAGAAGACCCACAGGGGGCAAGAAGAAGGAAGCGGCAGGATGCGGGTAGTGAAAAATGGGTCAAATCCCTCCCAAGTCCTAGGAAGGATGGTTAATCGTGGAGAGTAGGACAAGGATTCATTGGCTTGAAGGCAGTAGCCTTCCCAAAGGTTGCATGTTAATTGAGGCAGTCCCTGGCGTAGGTAATGTCGGGAAAATATTGGTTGATGGACTAATAAAGAAACATCCCTCAAGAACGATTGGATGGATTCTTCATCCAGACTTCCCTCCTCATGCTACCCTATCGGATGGGGGTTTGATTGGCCCTCCGAGATTAGATATAGAATCAGTAATAATCCCTAGTGGGGAGCAAATCTGCATAGTAACTGGAATGATGCAGCCGATGACTGCTGCCGGCCAGTTTGAGATCGCAGAGTCCATTCTCAAAATGGCAAATGAGTCTGAAGCAAGTGAATTATTGGTGCTAGCGGGATTAGCTGCAGAACCAGATAATCGTTCTATACACGTAGTCTGCTCGGATGGGAATTTCCGGAAGATCCTCGAGAAGGCGGATATCAGTGTGAGTAGGGACCAACCGAAGGAGGGGATGATAGGCGTGGCTGGTTTGGTGTTATCTCTTTCTCCCGTTATTGGGGTTCCGACTCTCGGAGTTATTGCCGAGACAATGGGGGCAAGTTCCGATATTTTGGCAGCCGATAGGATGGCTAAGTGGATAGAGCAAGCGTTCGAAGTCACTCTTGGGCTCGATCTGGATACCACCAAGGAGACTGCTGAGAGATTGATGGAGAACATAGGTTCTGGAGCTTCAATTGATGACTACTTAGCTATGGATGAGGCAGAGGCTTCCTCTGACTTCTACGTCTAATCCATCCTTATCTTCTACGTCTTCTCTTACTATTTCCCCTTCCACCAGAGGAGGATTCCTCGACCGAGATTCTTCTCCCCTTGAATTCGGACTTATTCATTTCCTTGATGGCCTTACTGGCTTCCTTCTTGTCTGCGAATGTAATGAATGCGAACCCCCGAGGTTTCTTAGTTTCCTTATCCATGGCCATATGTACTTCCTTCAGTTTTCCATATACGGAGAAGGCCTCTCTCAATTCATCTTCTGTAGCTTCAAAGGACACACCTCCAACAAACAACTTGACTCCTGATTCCTTCTGTGACTTGTTTCTGGCCTGCTTCATGACCTCCCTCTCATTTGCCAATTCTTCCTTGCTAGCCTTTCCGGATTCCACCTTTTCCATACATTCTCGGCACCTGAGTGGCTTTCCAGGGGTTGGTTTGAATGGAACCTTAGTCTGTGTACCGCAAAGGGTGCATTTGGCCGGATGCATCTCTCTCTGAGGCCTTCCCCCTCCCCTGCCTCTTGAAGAAGGGGATCTCTTGGCTGATTCAGGAATCTCGTGAGTCCAACCCCTCCTGTGGTCAGCTACAGGCGACAGGTACGGCCTTGCCCCGTCATGTCCAAGCATTGACTCCGCTTCCGATGACCACCTCTCACCTGAACGATTTAGCTTGTGGATGTCTGAATCACTAGGAGTTGCGAAACCGTGTCCGAATCCATTAGAGAGCGATCTGAACCCTCTGTAATCACATCGTGGACACTCTACGTTGAAATCTGGAGTATTATCACTGGGGAGCAAAATCTCCCCACAAGGTGGACAAGCAGCATATATTACGCCCAGATCTGAGTCGCCTTTTGTCGTGGCTTTGAGCATCGGCTCGACATTGATTATCTTGGCGCGAACGATATCTCGCTTCCTCATAGCATCGCCAGCGGAAGGGATGAAGCGATCTACTATCTCAGAAACATACACGTCTACGAAGAGCTTCAGTGCTGGAATGTCCCTATGGCCGCCCTCGTTGGTCTCGATGTGAAGGATACGAAGTTCTGCAGTCTTCTCATTCAGCCTATTGACCTCTCCAATAATCACATCTCCCAACTTGGGAGAGTTGATAGTGGGTGATGAAGAATCTACAGAAATTACACCAGAATTATTCACCAAATGTCCGGAAAGAGTTGCTATGGCCCCTTCTTCAGAGGCGAGGATTCCTTCGCCGGCACTCATTCCAGATTCAATATTCACAGGTGAACCGGGGGCGACATGATCCCCTATCGTTGCTGCCATCGGCCCGCCCAACCGAGGATAACCTATGAACGGTACGGATATGTTTGGGCCTCATGGGGGAGTAATTCTCCACAATGATGCTTTGGTTAAACTCCTCTGCCTCGTGTGGTGCTTGTATGAAGCAGGGATGGCAAAGTCGAAACTAGCATATTTTTCCGATGACCAGCCATGTTCGCTGAAGAATGTCTCAATATGTTTCGCCTCTGCACTATGCATCATATGGGCATTTGCTCCGAATGAGATGATTGATTCTAGAAATGGGCGATCGGCCCCCATCTTCTGTCTGCCCCATGGCGGGTTTGAGATTATGAGATCCGGAAAACCCAATGCGTTTATACCGTCATTTATTTCTAAATTGATTACTGAAATCTTATCATCAATTCCTAGTGATTGAATATTTTTACTACATATTGAGCACGCATCATCGTCAACTTCTACAAGGGATACTGATTTTGCTCCCAACAAAGCGGCACCGATTCCAAGGATTCCATTCCCTGCGCCTAGGTCGAATACTCGGCATCCTTCGAAGAGATCGTTGAATGCTAATATGTCGAAAAGCCATCTTGCCGCGATTTCGCCATCCGTTTGATACTGCTCCAGTACTGATTTTTGATTCGGCAACCTCTCTAATTTTGAGAGTTGGATTGCCAGAGAACGGAGGCGCATTAGTAGAATCGAAAAGGAGATTAGGAATTAATCCAAGGGTTCTGACGAATGCATAGTTCAAATACTCCCGATTATATTATCCAGTTATGGAAGTGATTGGGCTGGCTTACATACTTCTGGGATTAATAATTGGCATTGCATTGGGATCGCTTTTTGCTAGACAAAATCTCAGTGGGCAAATAATCAGAAGTGAGGAGAGGGTTAAAGCGGCAGAGAAAGCTATCGAGTCAAACGAGGAAAAGGTCAGGGCAGAAGTAGGGAATCTAGTTACTGAACTGGGAAGAAAAAATACAGAGGACTTCTTGAAGTTAGCAGAAGAGCGACTTGGAAAGGTGACGAATTCGGCTGAGAAGGATCTTGAAAAAAGAAAGATTGAGGTTGAAAACTTGATCAAACCGCTGCGAGAAGAAATGGGAAAATTATCTCAATCTAATCAGCTAATCGAGAAGGAGCGAGAGGGGGCATATCAGGCAATAAAAAGGCAATTAAAGGATCTTGGAGAGAAAACCGAAAATCTTAGTTCTCGTACCACTGCATTAGCGACAACCCTAACGACCTCTCCGAACGAGAGAGGCAGATGGGGAGAAGTTAAGATTCGTCGTATCTTTGAGATGGCAGGCATGTCCGAACATGTCGATTTCTTCGAACAACAGACCGTCGAAGCAGGGAGACCTGATTACATTGTACGTTTACCCCAGGAAGGAGTAATACCGATTGACTCCAAGGCAATTGGTCATCATTACCTGTCAGCTGTTGAGGCAGGTCCTGGAGAGGAGCGGGAAAGACTTCTTGAGGAGCATTCTGAAGCAATGAAGAAGACGATTACTAGGTTGAGTGCTAAATCCTATCAAGACTCAATCGAGGGAGATTTTGACCATGTGATAATGTTCATCCCTAGCGAGGCGATGGCCGCTTCAGCTTTCACTACAGATCCGAATCTGATGGACTTTGCAATGAGCAGGAAAGTGCTGATCGCCACCCCGGTTACCATGTTGGGCCTATTGCGAACAGTGGCCCTTTATTGGAAACAATATGAGTTTAGTCAGTCAGCTTCTTCGATTTACCATGAGACAGAGGAAATGTACAATCGAGTCCAAACAATGGTCGACCATATGATGACTTTGGGAGGGCACCTGGATAAGGCTACAAAATCATATAACAAAACCATGAGATCGTATGAATCGCGTGTTCTTCCACAGGGAAGGAAATTAGATCTTTTGAAAGTTTCAGAGACTTTGGAAAAAATGCCAGAGTCAAAGGAGTTAGTTTCCAAGCCGGAACCCATACTTGATGAAGACTAGCACTCAGGAAAGGGCATGGTTAATTGGGGAAGCGAAAAATATCATCCTGTAGTACACCTGCCAGATGAGTACACCATATTGGACCTGAGCCAAGGTACATGGAATCAACCGCCAACAGATTTCAGTATCGGCAAGTACGACGAAGTTAGGCCTAATTTGTACAATACCGAGCTGTTTGATGGAAATAGAAACGTGCACATGGGAATTGATATCGGAGGTCCGGTTGGAACTCCGTGCATGGCATTCATGGATGGGGAGATCTCACAGTTCGGTTATAATCCG
>MDTG01335090.1_pt1 | contig 11699 bp, 12 predicted proteins | sample 811421 | NCBI WGS metagenome assembly MDTG01 (sample SAMN05326645, study PRJNA326480) | marine metagenome | isolation source: seawater | place: Pacific Ocean: South East | collected 2011
CGAAGCTTTGTAATATGATTCTAGAGAACACGTCAAGAAATGAAAAAAAGCACTATTATTCCTTGATTATAAAAAGAGCGCAAAGTTTGGCATTTTATTCCGCCTTACAGTCAAAGCACTTTGGTCTAGCCCTCAATTCATATACTCACTTTACGTCTCCGATAAGACGATATTGTGATTTAATAGTTCACAGGATATTGAAAGCAAAAATTCATGGGAAATCGATCGAGGAAGAATCTGACTTAGACTCATTGTGTTCGATGATTTCGCGATTCGAGAGACGAGCCGAGATGGCAACAAGGGATGAATTGCTTTGTTTAAAATGTGAGTTCATGAGCACTAAAATAGACGAAGAATTTGAAGGGATTGTTAGCGCCATTACGGATGAAGGGATTACAGTACAGGTTTTTTCTCACTCGATTGAGGGTTTTATTTCACGATCTTCTGGGACGACAAGGCGCAATTCCAGTCGTTCAAATATAAATCTGGGTTCTACTTTAAAAGTGGTATTACAAAATGTCGACCTAAAGATTAACAAAATTTTTTTTAGATTAAAAAAAGGGAGGCGAGATGGGAGATAGTTTTATTATTGGAGGCTCCCATGTTTGTAACCATTGTCTAAAATATAGCCCTGAGAGTTGTATTGAAATTTGGATTACCAAAGATTCGGAAAGGAAGCTCGAACCAAAAATTTTGGCTACAATAAAAACATTAGGAGCTCCAACCCACAGAGTAAGCCGCTCTACAATAACAAAAATTTATGGTTCAGATTCGCATAATGGAATTCTAGTCAGGAGAAATCCACCAAAATTTAGAGCTCTTGATTCATTTATTAATTCATTGGGTACCTTAGAAGACGGGTTGTTCCTTGTGCTAGATAGAGTACAAGATCCGAGGAATTTTGGAGCTTGCCTAAGAGTTGCTGAATGTGCAGGTGTAACAGCCGTAATTTTCCCAAATAACAACAGTGCTTCCTTTGGTTCAACATTGGCAAAAGCCTCAAGCGGAGCCATCGATCATGTTCCTTTGATACGAGTTTCTAATGTTTGTCACGCACTTAATACTTTAAAAAAGCGAGGCATTTGGATTTTCGGAGCGGACAGTTCGGTTAGTAATAGTGTTTATGATATGGATTTAAGTTGCTCTATGGCACTAGTGGTCGGAAATGAGGGTGATGGATTAAAACAATTAACCAGGAGAAGTTGTGATGAATTAGTTTCTTTGCCAATGAGCGGTTCGATTTCATCTCTAAACGTGGCAACTGCTACTGGAATTATGTTGTTTGAAGCAAATCGACAGAGAATCTGAGTTGCTATAATTAGCAAATTGATACAAAATATAGACTCCTTGTTTATCAATAATTAAATTGAAAACACTATCCATAAGGAGATACTTTATGAGGCACTATGAAATCGTGGTACTAATTCATCCAGATCAAAGCGATCAATCTTCTGCAATGGTAGAAAGATATAAAGGAATTGTGGAGGAATCTGGGGGAACTATACATCGACTTGAAGATTGGGGACGGCGTTTGCTTTCTTATCCAATCGAAAAAATTCACAAAGCTCACTATTTTTTGATTAATATTGAATGTTCTTTGGACGCTTTGAATGAGCTCGTGGAAGCTTTCAAATTCAATGATGCCGTCCTTAGACATTTGGTTATTAAAAGAAAGAAAGCGATTACAGAAGCATCTGCTATGCTGAAGACAATCGAGGAAACTGCAGCAAAAGAAAAAAAACATGAATATAGACCAAAAGACGATTCTGAAAGTCATGATAAATCTGATTCAGCCAAGGATAGCGAAGTTAATAAAACACCAGAGGAGTCGCCCTCAAATGAAGAGACGGAGGAATAAGCATGGCCAAGTTTCAACGTAGAAAAAGATATTGTAAATTCACAGCAGAAGGCATACTTGATATAGACTATAAAGATATAGGTTTATTAAAAGGCTCTCTAACTGAAAATGGTAAAATAGTGCCTAGCAGAATTTCTGGTACGAAACCTAAGTATCAAAGACAATTATCAATTGCCGTCAAAAGAGCTAGGTTTCTGGCACTTTTGCCCTACTGTGATAGTCATTGATGTCCACCTGAATAAATATGGAACGTAGTGTGCGCTTTTTCATCGAGCGTCGTCCATTTCTGTTACCTTTGCCTATTGCATTAAGTTTTCTTCTAGGGCTTATGATTAGACCTTTATTGTTTTTTAATACCACAATGATCTCTTTAATAGCCCTCACCTGTAATCGGAAAGAAGTTTCTAAAGCTATTGCTGGCTCGTTAGTCGTCGTAGCTTTTTTTTCGTTTCTTTTATCTTTAGGGCCTTCCTCACTTCTGTTCGCGTTAGGATTATGGGTGCCTGCGGCTATTGCAGCTGGTTTACATAGAGAATATCGTGATTTTTACTATTCATTTTTATCTATAACGGTTTTTGTCTTTCTATATCTTGGTATTTTTCGACTGTCGGTTGATAGTGTTGAACTCTTCTGGGTAGATAGGGTGTCAACTTTCCTCAGTGGACTCCCTGTTAATGAATTAAATCTTTCTGAAACTGAACTTGAAATGGTAAGCAATCAAGTGCATATATGGTCAATACTACTGGTACAATTTTTTTTAATTACTTCCCTTCTTTTGTCGCGGTGGTATCAATCAAAGCTATATAATCCTGGGGGATTCTCACAAGAATTTTTAGCATTTAAACTTCCAAAATCTTTGGCAATATTACTCACTTTTTTTTTGTTATTAAATGCTTCAGAAATTTTTGGGACAGAAAAATTCAGTGTTTTAAACGATATATCGTTGATGTTAATGGGTTTATTTTTTTTTCATGGTCTCTCTGTAATTCACTTCACGGGAAGAGAAAACAAGCTGGCCAGAGGATGGTTTTCGGCTTTATATTTTTTAATTTTATTGTTGCCGCAAATTGTTGGTTTAGTCATAATAATTACAGGCATTCTTGATTGTTTTATAAATCTGAGGAATCGTCCGGTTGGTTGAAAAATTAATTCACTGTAATTCATAGGAACGTATATCATTAATAATTCAAAGGAAAAAGAGAAAGAAAATGGAAGTCATATTATTGGATAAAATAGCGAAATTAGGAGATCTTGGAGATAGTGTCAAAGTAAAAGCCGGTTATGGTAGAAATTATCTTTTGCCGAAAGGAAAAGCGATGTTGGCGACAAAGGAGAATTTAGCCATTATTGAAGGGCAGAAAGCAGAGCTTGTGAAAAAAATGGAAGAATCTAAATCTAAAGCTATCAAAAAAGGCGAATTGCTTTCTGAATTGACCCTATCAATTTTCGCACGAGTTGGTGAGGAAGGTAAATTGTTTGGTTCGGTGGGAACTCAAGATATATGTGATGCGATAAATAAGCAGTCAATCGAAGTAGAAAAAAAAGAGATTCTGTTAGCAGATGGTCCACTCCGTACTGTTGGTACTCATCAGATTGCTATAAGACTACACCCAGATGTAACAGTTGAGCTTGAAGTTTCTATAGTTGATGATAAGAAAGATGCCTAAGTTTTATCAGGAACTATAGTAAGGTGGTAAACCTCATTTCAAATGATAACTTTGAGAACCTAAAAGTTCCCCCTCACTCGATAGATGCGGAGCAATCCGTTTTAGGTGGTTTGATGCTTCAAAACGAAGTTTGGTTTGAAATTGCTGAACTAGTTAGTGCGGAAGATTTTTATCGTAAAGATCATTCTGAAATTTTTACCGCAATGCAAAGCCTCTCTCAAAAAAACGAGCCATTTGACGTTATTACACTTGCTGAATGGTTCAGAGCTAGAAATGATTTAGACAGAATTGGCGGGATTGCTTATTTAACAACACTTGTTGATAACACTCCAAGTGCTGCTAATATTGTCGCATATTGTAAGGTTGTAAGAGAAAAAGCAATTTTACGAGAGTTGATATCGGCCGCTACTAAAATAACGGATAGTGTATTTAATACTGATGGTGTGGCTTATGAAGAACTCATCAGTCAGGCAGAGTCATTAGTTTTTAAGATTGGGGAAAAGGAGAGTAGGGGTAAAAAAACTTTTACAGCAATCCATGAGTTAATGACAGCGACTTTAGAGAAAGTACATGAGCTTTCGCAGGGAGACGGGAATACAACTGGAGTTCCGACTGGATTTTATCAGTTAGACGATATGACTTCTGGTCTGCAGCCATCTGATTTGGTTATAGTTGCCGGAAGGCCCTCGATGGGTAAGACGGCTTTTGCAATGGATATAGCGCAGCATGCCGCAATTAAGAAAGATATACCGGTTGCTATTTTCAGCATGGAGATGCCGAAAGAGCAAATCGCAATGAGGATGCTCTCGTCGCTTTCTAGAATTAGTCAGTCAGATATAAGAACGGGTCAAATCCGTCCCGAGGATTGGCATCGATTAAGCAGTAGTGTTCAATTGTTTCAGGAACAGGATGTAAAGATGTTTATAGACGATACTGCAGCGCTGAATCCAAATGAGCTTAAAGCTCGCTGCCGTCGTTTAAAAAGAGAGAAGAAGATCGGATTAGTAATCGTAGATTACTTGCAATTAATGCAAGTAAGTGGGAGTCCAGAAAATAGAGCTACAGAAATAGCTGAAATTTCGCGTAACCTAAAAGCTATGGCTAGAGAAATAGAGTGCCCTGTTGTGGCCTTGTCTCAGTTAAATCGAACGGTAGAGCAGCGTCAAGACAAAAGACCGGTAATGTCCGACCTGAGAGAATCCGGAGCGATTGAGCAAGATGCCGACCTTATAATGTTTATCTACAGAGATGAAGTTTATAATGAGGAGACGGCAGATAAAGGTTTGGCAGAAATTATCATTGGCAAGCACCGTAATGGACCAATAGGGAAGCGTATCTTGCAGTTCCGAGGAGAGTTTACGAAGTTTGAAAACCCAACTAATCAAGAGTATCTTGATCCGAATGATAGTTGATTTCTCGTTAATTGAGCGTTTTGAGTGAAAAGTAGCTCCAAAGCTTTTCGATGCAATGAATGTAGTGCAAACTTTTCTAAGTGGATCGGCCAGTGTCCTGAATGTAGTGCATGGAATTCAATTAGTCAGTCCGAAAGACCAATTAGCAACGTCACAAATAGATGGGGAGCGAGCTCCTTAGTAGAATCTAGTCAATTAGATTCAATTGCGGTTGTCAGTGCGACTAGAGTTAGTACAGGAATTCAAGAATTTGATAGAGTTCTGGGAGGAGGCATAGTAGATGGCACTGTCGTGTTGCTAGGAGGAGATCCCGGTATTGGGAAAACCACACTCTTAATGCAGGTCTTATCAAGCATTTCTAAGAATTTTGAAAAAAAAACTTTTTATATCAGTGCGGAAGAGTCACTTTTTCAGTTGAAAATTCGTTCTCAACGTTTGCAGTCAACAGCTGAAGGATTTCATGCTCTCTCCACAATATCTCTTGAAAATATTATTCAAGAGATGAATCGGCTTAAGCCGTTTGTAGTAGTGGTAGACTCGATACAGACTATTTATTCTGAATTAGTCCAATCTCCTCCTGGTTCAGTGGCGCAGGTAAAAGAGTGTGCGTCTCAATTGGTAAATTTTGCTAAGACTAATAATATTACAATTTTCTTGATAGGCCATGTTACTAAAGATGGTGCTCTTGCTGGCCCACGAGTTCTTGAGCACATGGTTGACGTCACATTATATTTTGAAAACTGTCTTGATAGTCGTTATAGGATGGTGAGAAGTATAAAAAATAGGTTTGGCACGATTAACGAATTGGGAGTCTTCTTTATGTCCGACAGCGGCCTTAAAGGAGTAAAAAACCCTAATGCAATTCTATTATCTCAACATAAAAAGGCTGTCTCCGGTAGTGTGACAGCGGTTAGTTTAGAGGGGACACGGCCATTTTTAGTTGAGGTACAGGCTTTAATTGATGATACATCAGAGACCAACAAAAGGCTATCGGTAGGAGTAGATTCAAATAGAATCTCGCTGTTGATTGCTGTTCTTAAGAAGCACGGAAAGCTTAACATAGGCAATGGAGATGTATATGTTAACCTTGTAGGAGGAATGCGGTCGAGTGAAACAGCGATTGACTTGCCCTTATCGTTGGCTTTAATTTCCAGCCTCTTGAATAGGCCCGTTTCATTGGGTGTTGCGTGTTTTGGTGAGATAGGCCTGTCAGGAGAGGTGAGACCGGTAAAAAACGGAGAAGATCGTATCAAAGAAGTTATGAAACAAGGTTTTCGATCAGTTTTAGTGCCTGCTCAAAATCTCCCTAAAGAGAAATATGATGAGATCGAGATCATTCCAGTTGAGCGAATTCTACAATTAATTCAATTTTATGAGGATCGTTTTTGATTTGTCTTGGTTAGTTTGGCTATTTTAACGGCATTCTGTAGAGTCTTTACTACTTCTATTGTCATGCCATCAAGTTTGAAGGTGGTTCCAACATCGGGAATGTCTTGCATTTGTTCTGTGATTAATCCATTTAAAGTCTTGGGCCCATCAGTAGGTAGATCGAAATCAAATAATTTATTTATCTCTCTAAGATTAGCGCTACCGTCAACAAGAAAACTGCCGTCCTCTTGGGGAAAAACGTCTCGCTTGTGAATTCCAGTGGTGTCTGTAAAGTTACCAAGAATCTCACTTATCAAGCTCTGTAGTGTGATTAGTCCATCAAGTTCACCATATTCGTCAACGGCAAAAGCAATTCTTTGTCTTTTTATCTGAAAGTTTGTAAGTTGAACGTACAATGATGTTGTTGATGGAACAAAATAAGGTTCTGATAGTAATGCTTTTAAATCTTTGAGAGAAAATTCATCATTAGTCAGCAGAAATTGACGAATTTTTCGCATTTGTAGAACACCTTCAATCATATTTATATTCCCCGAATAGCAAGGAACCCTGGAGTATCGACAATACTTTAGTTGTTCTACGATATTTGACCAGTCATCTTCTAGATTGACGGCAAATATTTCAGAGCGAGGGATTATGATGTCTTCAACGGTTACTTTTTCTAAATCTAAAATTCCGAGTAACATCTCTCTATATTTTTCAGAAATCCTTGAACCTGCTTCTTCGACGACCGTTTTGATCTCACTAGTGCTTAATGTATCGCTAGTCCTTGTTAGGTTTTTTACTCCTAACACTTTGATTATTCGATTTGCTAACTGATTGATTAACCATATTGCCGGATAAAAAATTTTCAAAAGAAAATTTAGAATCCAGGAGGAGGGCAAAGCAATCTTTTCAGGTCTTGTAGCAGCGATAGTCTTGGGAATCACTTCGGCGAATATCAAGAGAAGTGCAGTTAATATAAGAGTCGAGCCAAGTAGACTATTTTCACCAAAATAGTTCAGAGTTATAACTGTTGTAATTTGAGCTGCTAAAATATTAACAAAGTTATTACCAAGAAGAATTAAACTAATTAACCTATCTGGTTTTTCTAAAAGTTTCTGTGTCTGAATAGCACTTTTATTTTTTCTGGCTGCAAGATGTTTAAGTCGGTATCGATTTAAAGCCATCATGGCGGTTTCCGAGCTTGAAAAATAGGCTGAGACCAAAATAAGAATAATAAGAATTATGACCAGAAGCGTTAAATCTGAGATAATCATTTAGCGATTTCCTAGTAAAATTTCTAGAACAAATTTCGAACCAAAAAAACCGGTGGCAAGAAGAATAAAACCGCCTATCATTAAATAAGCAGCCTTTTTGCCCCTCAATTGATACTTTATTCTGCCTATTAATAAGACCAGAAATATCAGCCAAGCTAGTATCGAAAAAAAGATTTTGTGGGTTAGGTGCTGCTCAAAAATATTTTCAATACTTATGATTCCAATAAATAAGCCACCGGTAAGTAAAATAAAAGCAATTATTGTTGAAAGAAACATCAAGTCTTCGATTAAACGAAGTGGTGGAAGTAGGTTCATAATTGGCCGATGTGTTTTTAAGCGATGCTCAGTTATTAAAAGAAAAAATGCCTGAATGATGGAGACAGAAAAAAAACTATAAGCGAGGAATGAAAAAGCTATATGCATCTTTATTCCAAGATTGTTTGATATAAAACTGTTTTCCAAGGGATAATTTATTGAAAAAATTATGAATATTGATGATAGAGGAAAGGCTACTAAAGCGGTTGTCGAGATAGAACCAAGTCGCGAACCCATTATAATAATTGTTGAAATAATAAGTGCAACTATGGACGCACTATTAAATATCGATAGATTTGTACCATCCTGTGTGTGAACGAGCAAGTAAAGACTGGTTGCATGGCTAATTATCGCGAGATACTTAGCATTACTGGAAACAAGGATTATAAATCCCTTTTTGTTCTCGGCAAGTTGTTTTTGTAATATAGAAAGCGCAGATATTAAATACAGAATTGCTGCTAAATAACCCAGATAATTTGCTGACATTCAAACTTAATCATAATAAAATTAAGTTTAATAATCTCATAAAAAAGGATCCTTATGAAGTACTTTTCTTATGAAATTAAATTTTTTATTTGTGGATATGCTCTTAAATAATGTTTAACGATTTAAAACAGCAATTGTCGAATATAACAGCCCGTTTGTCGGGTAGAGGTTTCCTTAATGAGAAACACATTAACCAAGCATGTTCCGAAATAAGTGATGTCCTTTTGGAGGCTGATGTAGGGATTGACATGGTTGATTCCTTAATCAATAAAGTTAAACTGAAAGCCGCTCAGACAAAAATATATGAGAGCTTATCACCCCAGCAAACTTTTCTTAAATTAGTAAAAGATGAATTATTGTTTTTTCTAGATAACGATCAAATTGATCTTAATTTAAAAGGACAACCTCCAGTTCCTATAATGTTAGTTGGTTTGCAAGGTTCTGGAAAGACAACGAGCACGGGAAAGCTTGCTAAATTGATAGCTAAGTCTAGAAAAAATATTGGTTTGGTCTCTTGTGATACCTACAGACCTGCGGCAAGGGAGCAGCTGAAAGCATTTGTTCAGGGAAGCTCTAAAATAACATTTTATGATTATGCGGAGAAAACGCCAGCCCTGATTCTCGAGCATGCAATGGTAAGCGCTAAAAAGGATTTTCTAGATATAATTTTAATTGACACGGCTGGTCGGGTTTCGATTGATAATGAAATGATGATTGAGCTGGAGCAACTATATCAATTAGCCGCTCCCAAAGAAGTATTGTTTGTAGTAGACGCTATGATGGGTCAAGACGCTTTAGAAAGTGCGCGGGCTTTTTCGAATACGGTTCCTATCACTGGAATAGTCTTGACTAAAGCAGATGGAGATGCGAAAGGGGGGGCGGCCCTTTCAGCGCAGTTCGTAACAAATGCCCCAATTAAATATATAGGCCTTGGAGAGTCGATTGATGATTTGAAAAAATTCAATCCGACACAGATGATCTCGGAAATTTTAGGTATGGGCGATATGTTAGGCTTGATTGAAAAAGCTGAAAAAAATCTAGATACCAAAAAGGCTCAAAAGTTAGCTAATAAGTTGTCGAAAGGCCAGGGGTTTGATTTAGAAGATTTCAAAACACAATTATCTCAATTGGAGTCCATGGGTGGTATGGATGGTATTTTCGATAAAATCCCGATGCATTTGCGCAGTAAGATTCCTACAGATAAAATGAATTTAGTTGATAATCCAAGTTCCAAGAAGATGAAGGTGATAATAGATTCGATGACGCAAGAGGAAAAGAAGTTTCCTTCGATCATCAAGAGCTCTCGAAAAAAAAGGATTGCAATTGGATCAGGAACCGAAGTTCAAGATATTAACCAACTATTAAAAATGTTTGTTCAGATGCAGTCTGGGATGAAGAAATTTAAAAATAAAAAAGGCCGGAACAGCATTACTTCAATGTTAGATAATTTTCGGAGTTGACTGTTTAATTCCTATCGCAATTAAGTTGATAGAAATTAGAAATATAAAAATTAAAAATGCCCAACCTGCGATTGATAAATCTAGAAAAGTCCAGAGAACCTCGCTACAACTTTGACTAGAACCCATAATGGTTTCATAAATATTAGATATAAAACTCTGGCTGTCGTCAATAAACAAACCTTTGCATTCGAATGAATTTGAGTTGGGCTTGTTTTGTAACCATATTTGTCTACCGGATGTTATTGAGCCTAGCAAAAGTATTATTAAGTTAGAAACAAAAAATATAGCGTTAAATTTTTTTGAGAATAGTAATATTAAGGAACAGATAAGTGCTAAATAAAATAGATATCTCTGAATTAGGCACAGATTACATGGACTTAACCCTTCGAAATACTCCAAGTAAAAACCAAAGATCAGGGCCGAGGAGATACAAGCAATTTCTACCTTTGCGATATTTTTAAAGAAAAAAAAATGTCTTATCAGTTTACCCATGATGATTGACAGAAACTATATTGTCTAAATACAAGTCTTCAGTATCGCCCTCTCCAGAAACGGCTAAGATGTGGAGGTAGCCATTATCGTCTCTACTCATATTTACTACTAACCCTAACCGCTCTCCTGTGCTATTGGTTAAATGATTGAAAGATTGGTTGCCATGATAAGGCTGGAAGGTTACGAATTTTTTTAGTTGTTTTTTTAACCTGCCCCTATATTTTACTCTCGCAATAACCTCTTGCCCTGGAAAACAACCTTTTTTGAAACTTAAGCCTCCTAATTGTTCTAGATTGATTTCTTGCGGAAGAAATTTATCGCATAAATTTTCACAAAGAGAAGGAATGAGGTTATCAATGCAATAAAGCCGGTACAATCTGTCATCGTCGTCAGCCTCATTATTAGAAGAGCTAAGACCCTCTTCTTTGACTCGCTCGATTTCCCAGGTTAGATGATTTTCTTTTATCAGTACGTTTGTTGTATTTTCAATCGTATTATTGAAGCTCGCATAAATCCGAAAGTCATCCGATATATTTGTAATAGTTACCTGGGAGTTAAAGATAAATTTGCTGAATTCGAGCATTAATCTCTCGAGATTGAAGTCATCTATGAGGAGCATGAAATTATCTTCGAGCTTAACAACTTTGATAAGTATAGACACTCTGCCTTTTATGTTACACCAAGAACTTAATTGCATCTCTTTATCCGCAATTAGTTCCAAGTCGTTTGTAAGTAGTCTCTGTAAAAAGTCTTTGTTATCGGCGCCAGCAACTTTGCATATTTTTAAAGACCTGATTCTACAACGGAATGGTGTTGGAGAAGATTTCATAAATCTGTATTTTTATTGTTTCTTTGTGCAAGATCTAATTAGTTGAATGTGTCTGGATAAATCTGGCTCTTTAGGCTCGGATTTACCAGTGAACCAATCGTATAAGTCAAGATCGTTTACATTCAGCAGACTTTCGGTCAACTGGGCGTGTTCGGCGGATAGGGGATAATGGGTTTCTAAGAAATTAGTGAATATAAGGTCTAGCTCCTTGATCCCTCTTCTGCATCTCCACTTCAGCTTTTGTAATTCTATTTCTCTAGTATTCAAAGGTTTTAGACGTCTTTTGTTACGATGAGTTTTTTTATTTCGGAAATAGCTTTAGCTGGGTTTAAACCTTTAGGGCAGGTTTTTGCGCAGTTCATGATTGTATGACATCTGTAAAGTTTGAAAGAGTCGTTTAACTCTTCAAGTCGTTCATTAGTCGCATCATCCCTGCTGTCAGCAATCCACCTGTAAGATTGCATTAATGCTGCTGGTCCCAAATATTTATCTCCATTCCCCCAATAGCTAGGGCAACTAGTAGAACAACAAGCAC
>MDTG01082889.1_pt1 | contig 11698 bp, 11 predicted proteins | sample 811421 | NCBI WGS metagenome assembly MDTG01 (sample SAMN05326645, study PRJNA326480) | marine metagenome | isolation source: seawater | place: Pacific Ocean: South East | collected 2011
CCGGAGCAATGAATCTTCAGCACTTCGAGAAAAGCTCACCTTTTTGGGGTCGACTATGGCTTGACTCATCGTGTCTGGGTTTTCGGCCTCAACCCTGCCATTCACCACGTCGTTAAGGTTTTGAATAAATGCACCCCGTTGCGCCAAGGCAACCTCCATAGAATCAGTTTTAAATGCTGCCTCAATGGCCAGCTTTCTGACGAGCACCTCATCAGCATAATCTGGCAAATAATAACGCAACGGTGTAAATCCGAGCAAAAGAAAAGTAGCCGTAATAATGAAGGTGAGCGTCAATGCAACAAGCAACAATACGTTGAAAGGAGTGAGCAACAAGCTAAACTTCTCTTCGAACGTGTCAATGTTAAGCACCACCATCTTGTAGTGGTTTCTTAACAGCTTAATAAGTTTTTTCTTTTCTGTATTGCCTTTACTCTTTGCCATAACCAGCGGTGTCAAACCTACATGAAAACAATATAACGAGGCTGTGCTGTTATCAATATATCGGATATTAATACGTTTAAGGCCCTCAGCAGAATAGAACGGTAAATTTGCTCCTTTAAATGCTCACGGGATTTAGTACTTGTTGAAACCTCTTAAAAACATATTCGCCTTATTCATTATCGTGCTTGTTACGTCATGCTCGCAAGAGAAGAACACCATTGTCAACCGCTCATATCACAACATGACCGCGAGATATAATGGTTATTTTAACGGTCGTTTGGCGCTGGATGATGCACACCGAAAAATGACGGAATCATACCAAGAAGATTACACGCAATTGCTGCCCATTTTCATAAGCTCGGAAGATGAGGTGGTGCAACCTGTTTTTCCCGACCTAGAACGAGCAATAAAAAAAACTTCCTTGGTCGTAGATCGCCACAGCATGGATATTAATGGCAAAGAAAATTGCAAGTGGATCGATGACACATGGATCGTGATGGGTGAAGCAAACTTTTTGAAAGGCGAGTTGGTGCAGGCCAAGCAAATATTCGATTTCACAAAGCGCAAATATCCAGACCCCGCAATTGAGCAATTGAGCCGATATTGGTTGGCAAGAATTTACACGAAACAAGGGGTATACACTCGTGCTGGAGATGAGTTAAGAAAACTGGAAAACGGCACTGGATTCCCAGAAAAAAGACTTAGTGAACTGTATGCCTTTAAGACACAGTACTATCTGCAGCAAGACCGCAAGGACGAAGCAATTGAAGAGCTTCAAAAGTCAATTAAACACACGCGCAAGCGTGACGAGAAAACCCGTAGAATGTTTGTTCTAGCACAGCTCTTGCGTATTCAAGGTGATGGAAGCCATTCAAGTGAAATGTATGAGCAAGTCATCAAAAGAAACCCTGAATATGAAATGGCATTTTATGCCAAAATCAACCGAGCGTTGGCATTTGATGTTACCAACGGCGACGTAAGTGAAATAAGAGATCTCCTTTTTAAGATGCTCAAAGACGATAAGAACATTGAGTATCAAGATCAGATTTACTATGCCCTTGCAGAGCTCGAGTTCAAGGAAGACGATGAAGAAGAAGGAATTGAATACCTGCGTCTTGCCACTAAAAAATCGATACGCAATGGAAACACCAAAGGACTTGCGTTTTATAAGTTAGGAGAAATATATTTTGGCAAGCAAGACTACCCAGTGGCGCAAGCATACTATGACAGTACAGTCACTTTCTTGAGCACAGAACACCCAGAATATGATCGCATTTTGGCAATGGCTAGCAATTTGACCCAGCTTATGCGTGACATCGAAGTCATTGAATATCAAGATAGCCTGCAAGCTTTTGCTCAAAAGCCCCAAAAAGAGCAAGTCCGCCTGATTGAGTTAATGATTGAAGCTTTGATTCAAACTGAGCAAGATGCCGAGCGTCAGCGGCATCTTGAAGAAGCTCAGGCGCAAGCCAATAAGTTTAGCCAAAACAATCAAGCCAACAGAAACATTGTGAGGGGTGCTTGGTATTTCTATAATCCAGCAGCTGTAGGATTCGGCGCAGGTGAATTCAAGACGATTTGGGGCAATAGAAAGAATGAAGACGATTGGCGAAGGAAAGACAAAACATCTGTGGCACCGCTACTTGTTGAATCAGCCGAAGGAGCAGAAATTGGCGGTGATACCACCGAAGGCGCAAACGACCCAAAGAACCCATATTATTATCAAAAGAATATTCCTGACACGGAAGAGAAGCTAGCGCTGTCGCATGCTTTAATTATTGAAGCACTATATGACTTGGCTCAAGTTTATAAAGACAAAATGAACGATGAGACAAAGGCGATAGAATCATACGAGGAGCTCATTTCACGCTACGATTCATCAAAATATCATCCGAGTATTTACTACCAACTCTACATGATATACAAGGCAAAGGGTGATACAAACAAATCTAGTTATTACAAAAACCTCATAATAAACGAACACGCCAACACAGACTATGCAAAGGTGATTTTAAATCCAAATTATGCCGAAGAGTCTGTGCAAGACAGCCGATTAGCCGAAGAGGTATATCAGCGTGCATACACATATTTCCAGCAAGGGTTTTACGACAAGGTTTATGAAATGTGCGAGAAATCAATCAAGAAGTTTGAAGACCATGAATTGAAGCCGCAATTTGTATTGCTAAGGGCTCTAAGTCTTGGTAAATTTGATGGCGAAGACCGGATGCTTAAAGAACTAGAAGAAGTTGCCCGGCTCTATGGAAGTCAAGACATAGGCGCAGAGGCGCGAAAAATTCTTGACTACTACAAAAACGGTAAGTCGATTAAAACCCTCGAAGAAAATGAAAACGAAACCATGGCTGAAGAAAACGCCAAGCTTAAAGAAGCTTATAAATATGACATAGGCGCTCAACACAATTTTGTATTAGTGATTCCTGATACAGCAGATCAGTCAGCGGTGCAAAACAAGGTGAGTAATTTTAATCGAAAGTATTTCGGCACCAAAGGACTCAAAACCAGCTACATCCCACTCAAAGATGGCATGGGTATGGTAGTAGTGAGTAAGGTTGGCTTCGTTGCTCCTGCGGTAACCTACTATCAAACCTTTACCAACGCTAGAGCCGATACACAGATTTTCCTTGAACGTGGTTATCCTTACTTTGTGATTTCCTTCGATAATTATGCTCGATTCTTTAAAAACCCAGTGGTGGCGCCATATTTAGAATTCTTTAATGAAGGTTACCCTCTAGGTGAGTGATCATAAACATCAAATAGTCAATTCTTTTAGAATTTTATTTTTGCATATATTTTTACGCCATGATGAATAAAGGGAATAAAAACCATGAGGCAGATTTTGGCGCTCACAATCAAATAGCCAAAGGCACACACCTAAAAGGTGATATCAAAACGGAGGGTGTGCTTAGGGTTGATGGTACTTTGGTTGGTAACGTCGAATCTACGGGTAAAGTAGTGGTTGGTCCGACAGGGCGTGTCGAGGGGTCAATCGTCTGTGCTTCAGCCAATATTAGTGGGGAAGTGAAAGCGAAGCTCACAGTTCAGGAGCTTTTGGAGCTTATGTCAACCGCAAAATTACATGGCGAGATCGCGGTAGGGAAATTATCCATTCAGCCCGGGGCCATATTTGCAGGGTCTTGCAGCATGGGTGGGGTCATCAAAGAACTCACTCAGCAGAAAGAGCCGGGCCTTGCAGAAAAAACCGCCTAGTAGCTTTTACAAATACTCAGGTATGGCGGGTAAAATGATTATAATCATGTTGGTCTTTACACTTGGTGGTAAATATGCCGACCAAGCCATAAACTCTCCATCTCCATGGTGTACGCTGACAGGCACTCTTTTAGGCTCAGGAATTGCCATTTATACTATGATTGCCGATTTGACGCGATAATGAAGCCCCTATTTATCTCTGCGTTCTTCGGATTGATTGTCTGCGCCGTTCACTATTGGCTTTTTACACTTGTCTCTTACGAGTTTCGGCCCATCATCTTTGGAATATACCTATATATGCTAGGATTTAGTATTATATTTCATTTGGTTCTTGCGCAAGAGAAAAGGCCTCAACGATTTGTAAATTATTACATGGGTTTTAGTGGAAGCAAATTAATGTTAAGCCTACTTATACTAGTTACATACGGCTCAATAGACCCCAACTATTTACATCCTTTTTCCATTAGTTTTTTAATCGTGTATTTCACTTTTACCGCTTTTGAAATCACGCGTTTACTCAAGCAATTAAAAAACTAGTGGAAACATTTTTGTCTATGTTTCATACCGTTATATTCGCAAAAATTTTACAGGGGTATTTCAAGTTTAAAGATGTTAGAATTCAAGGGGTTTAACAGAGCAACGAAACGCACGACAATTGTCATTTTCGCCCAAATTATTCTTATTTCCTCGGTTTCAGCAAATAATCAATCTGATAGCCAGTCGTCTAGCGATGAATTCAATGCTGGAGAAATGATTATGCATCACGTGTTGGATGCTAACGAAATCCACATAGCGGAAGGCGTTGGTTTCCCGCTTCCTATTTTGCTTTACACATCCAGTGGCTTTGATGTTTTTAGCTTTGGCCGGTTTTTGGACGATGACCACAAACCCCGCAATACATATATAAGTTTAAGTACGGGCAATACTTATGCCTATAGCCGCGGACACATTGTGCAGGTCAATGATGATGGTGAGGAAATAGCCCGCGCTGGCTGGCGTGTCAGCGACAATACTTTTCTTGATTTTTCAATAACCAAAAACGTTATAGGCGTCTTTTTGGTGCTTGCGTTGATGTTTTGTTTGTTTCTTTCTGCTGCAAGAGCTTATGCCAAAGGAATTGGTCGTGACAGCTCGCCAAAAGGAGCGCAATCATTCTTAGAGCCCTTAATTCTCTTCATCAGAGATGAGGTCGCGAAGCCCTCCATTGGCGCGGGGTACGAAAAATTTATGCCTTTCTTACTCTCACTGTTCTTTTTTATATGGATAGGGAATTTACTTGGTCTTATTCCCTTCCTAGGCGGACTAAACATAACTGGTAATATCGCTGTAGCCATGATTTTAGCCACGTTCACATTTATCGTCACAACAATAAACGGTAAAAAGAGCTACTGGATGCACATTGTTTCGCCTCCAGGCGTGCCAGCCTGGCTTCTACCAATTATGTGGCCGGTTGAAATCATTGGCGTGCTCACGAAGCCGATCGTTTTGACGCTTCGGCTCTTCGCGAACATTACAGCAGGTCATATTATCATTTTAGCGTTCACAGGTTTGATTTTCATTTTTTATCAATCATCGGGCGCCAGCGTGGCTTACGGTGTTAGTATAGGATCTGTTTTATTCAGTGTGTTTATGCTCTCCTTGGAGTTGCTCGTAGCTTTTTTACAGGCTTACGTATTTACTCTATTGAGCGCTATTTACTTTGGACAAGCAGTTGAAGATCTTCATTAATTAGTAATTTTTCAATTTTATATATATTATGGAGCTATTAAGCGTTTTACTACAAGCAACAGGATCAACTTTCGGAATAATGGGGGCTGGCATTGGAGCTGGTATAGCAGCTCTTGGAGCTGGTGTTGGTATTGGTCGAATTGGCGGATCTGCGTTGGAAGCAATTGCTCGCCAACCAGAATCTACTGGTGACATCCGTGCAAATATGATTGTGGCTGCCGCCCTTGTTGAAGGAGCGGTATTCTTTGCAATCGTCCTATGTCTTTTGGTTATTCTTTAATAATCAGGAAAATATATAACCAGCTCTTCCGCGGTTGGCCGAAGAGCTGGTTTTTTAGACTTGAATTGAAACTTAGAAATACATAAACATGGATTTAGTAACCCCAGGGTTTGGGCTAGTTTTTTGGATGACGTTGAGCTTTGGGCTCATTCTTTTACTTCTTGGAAGGTTTGCTTGGAAGCCAATTCTTAATGCCATTAAGGAGCGAGAAGACACCATTCAAGTCGCACTTGAATCCGCGCAGAAGGCAAAAGAAGAAATGCGCTTACTTAGAGAAAGCAATGACGACTTGCTTAAAAAAGCAAGAGAAGAACGCGACCAGTTAATGAAGGAAGCTCGCGAAACCAAAGATCAAATAATCGGTGAAGCAAAAAATAAGGCAAAAGAAGAGGCTAATAAAATCCTGGCCGCAACGCGAGAAGAAATTAAAAATGAAAAATCGAAAGCGATCAACGAGCTTAAAAGCTCAGTAGCCGATATTGCTTTTGAAATTGCCGAAACAGTCCTCGGCGAAAAACTGGTTCATGCAGACAAGCAAAGCGAAACGGTAAAAAAGGCGCTGTCTGAGGTCAATTTCAATTAATGGACCCTTCGAGGTAAATCAATTGAAGAAAACAAAGACAAATGAAATCAACTAAGGCAGCAAACAGATACGCACTTTCCCTAATCGATTTGGCTAAGGAGACTAGTAAATTAGATAGCGTGAAAAACGACATGGTATTGATCCATTCTACTATTGATGAAAATCGAGATTTATCGCTCATGCTATCTTCTCCTATTATTAAAGCCGATGCAAAAAACAGTGTGCTTGAAAACATATTCGGCAAGTCTACCGAAGTATTGTCATTGTCATTTATGAAGTTGCTCACAGTAAAAGGTCGAGAGAATATTTTACAACAAATAGCTGCTGCGTTTATAAAGCTGTATCGCAAGGAAAAAGGTATTATAAATGCAGAGATCATTTCTGCTGTGCCGCTTACAGATGACTGGAGACAGAATTTAAAGGACGTCCTCGCGTCCTCAGATAAATCAATAGATCTCACAGAGACCGTTGACGAATCCTTATTGGGGGGGTTGCGTATAAAAATTGGTGACCAATTGGTTGATGCCAGCATAAGGCGCAAACTCAACGAAATCAAACAAGAAATATCAAATCAAAAACTATCAGTTATTTAACCTTAAAATATCATGCCTGAAATCAAACCAGCAGAAGTATCAGCCATCCTTCGTGAACAACTTAGCGGAGCAAAAACGGCAGCAGAATTAGAAGAAGTAGGGTCCGTGCTCCAAGTTGGTGACGGAATTGCGCGTATTTATGGTTTGTCTAACGTACAGGCGGGTGAGCTCATTGAATTTGAAGACGGTCTTCAAGCTATCGCCTTGAATCTCGAAGAAGACAATGTGGGCGCCGTCCTCTTAGGCCATTCTAATAATATTAAGGAAGGCGACACCGTTAAGCGGACAAAAAGAATTGCATCAATTAATGTGGGTGAAGGAATCGTAGGTCGAGTAGTTGACACTCTCGGAACACCAATAGATGGAAAAGGAGCTATTGAGGGGGAGTTGTTTGAGATGCCCCTTGAGCGCAAAGCGCCTGGTGTGATTTATCGTCAGCCCGTGAACGAACCTCTTCAGACCGGAATTAAGGCTATCGACGCCATGATTCCTATTGGACGAGGTCAGCGCGAGTTAATTATCGGTGACCGACAAACCGGAAAAACTACTGTGGCAATCGATACTATCATTAACCAAAGGGAGTTCTTCGATCGTGGAGAGCCCGTTTATTGTATTTACGTGGCGTGTGGTCAAAAGGCCTCTACCGTTGCCGGAATCGTAAAGCGATTAGAGGATGCTGGCGCCATGGAATATACTACGATTGTCGCTGCAAACGCATCGGACCCTAGTCCGATGCAGTTTTATGCACCAATGGCCGGGTCCGCGATTGGAGAATACTTCAGAGACACGGGGAGACCAGCGTTAATTATTTTTGATGACCTTTCAAAGCAGGCCGTGGCATACCGAGAGGTCTCCCTTCTACTCAGACGACCCCCAGGGCGTGAAGCATATCCAGGAGATGTGTTTTACTTACACTCAAGAATTTTAGAACGTGCCGCAAAAGTCATTAATGACGATGCCATTGCCTCACAAATGAATGACCTTCCTAATTGCTTAAAAGAGAGAGTGAAAGGCGGCGGTTCGTTAACCGCGCTACCTATTATTGAAACTCAAGCAGGCGACGTATCTGCTTATATTCCAACTAACGTAATTTCAATTACAGACGGACAAATATTTCTTGAATCAACTCTTTTCCTTTCCGGTGTTCGACCAGCAATTAACGTAGGTATTTCTGTTTCACGAGTTGGGGGTAGTGCGCAAATTAAGTCAATGAAGAAGGTGTCGGGTACGCTAAAGCTTGACCAAGCGCAATATAGGGAGCTTGAGGCTTTCGCAAAGTTTGGTTCTGATCTTGATGCTGCTACGAAGTCAGTGCTTGATAAGGGCGCGCGAAATGTAGAAATCTTAAAGCAAGGTGAAAATGCCCCAGTTCCAGTAGAAAAACAAACCGCAATTATCTATGCAGGAACAAAAAACTTGTTGAGCAGGGTTCCAGTGAACAAGGTGAAGGCTTTTGAGGCAGAGTATCTCGATCACCTCGATCGCAATCACAGAGGCGTTCTTGACCAATTAAGGGAAGGTAATTTCAATGATGAGTTAACAGGTGTTCTCGAAAGCGTAGCTGCCGAAATCTCTGCTAAGTACTAATCAAAAAGGCCCTGGCAAATGCCCAACTTAAAAGAAGTACGGAATAGAATCACCTCGGTAAACAACACCATGCAGATTACCTCTGCAATGAAAATGGTGAGTGCCGCAAAGCTCAAAAAGGCTCAAGAAGCAGTCACCCAGATGCGTCCGTACGCAGTTAAATTGCAGGAAATTCTTCAGGGCTTAAGCGGTGGGCTAGACACTTCTGAAAACATCTATGGACGCGCGGGTGAAATAAAAAGTGTTCTGATAGTTGCCATCACTTCAAATCGTGGATTATGTGGCGGGTTCAACTCGCAGGTGATTAAGCGTACTAATCATCTTATACAGGATAAGTACTCAGGTAGAAATGTAACGGTACTCACCTTTGGTAAAAAAGCTGAAGATGCATTCAGAAAAACGGAACACTACATTCGAGGCACATTATTACCCAGACACACGAATGAGATTTTTGATGATCTGACGTTCGAGCAAGCCTCAAATGCCGCAATGAAGATTATGGACACTTTCAAGCATAAACAATTTGATGAAGTTGTGTTGGTATATAACCAATTTAAAAATGCGGCTACTCAGGTTGTCCAAGAGGAGCAATTTCTACCGATAATGCCCGCTGAAAAAGACGAAGGTCAAGCCGCAACTAATAACGATTACATATTTGAGCCGACTAGAGCTGAAATTGTGAACGACTTAATTCCTAAATCTTTAAAAGCGCAGCTATACAAAGCACTACTCGACAGCTTTGCCGGAGAACATGGTGCGCGAATGACTGCAATGCATAAGGCCACTGATAATGCGGCTGATATGTTAAGTGAACTTAAACTTACTTACAACAAAGCCCGTCAGGCTGCAATTACTACTGAAATCCTTGAGATTGTGGGTGGCGCAGAGGCATTGAACGCATAGTTCAGTGTTCAAAATTTAACCAAAACCCTAGCCGATTTTGGCTAGGGTTTTTTGTTGCACGAAATTTGATAGCTCCCGCCTCGTAACTTTCAACCCAGATGAAACTTCGCACACGAATAATCATGGCCATGACCTTCCTCATGGTCTTCTCTTTAATTGTAATCGGAGCAGTAACGGTGTTCTTTTTCAAATCGCAAAACGATAAGTATCACGAAGAGCGCCTAGAGCGAAAGGAGCGTGCAATAAAAACGGAAATGATGTATTTCTCAAAGGAGGTTGAAACCCAAGATGGAGAGGATGTAGTAATCAGAGAGTTTGATCAAGAATTGCTTCGCCTTTCGGAAGTGCACAACATGGAAATCAATATTTACAATGTAAAGGGCGAGATGCTCATTTCGGCGAGGCCTGGCATCATCCATTCTGAATACGTAGATCGCAACGTTCCTCGAAGCGCCCTTGATCAACTCAAAACCACTGACCGTATCGTTATTCGCGAAACCATGGATGAGCATATCTTTCTCAGTGATTATACCATCCTGAGAAACTCAGAAAACACCCCTATCGCAATTTTAAACCTTCCCTATGAACAAAACGAAGAGGTCAATCAGAGTGATCTACCCGAATTCTTGGGCTCAATAGGTGTTACATACATATTTCTTTTTCTCGCAGCCATTGGGCTAACCTTTGTACTGTCTAATTCAATTACTAAGAATTTGAGTGTGATAGGGCAAAAAATGCAGTCCGTGGATCTGGCCCAAGCAAATGAACCCTTAGATTGGAAGAGTGAGGATGAAATTGGAACTCTAATCTCGTCATACAATCAGATGCTACGGAAGCTCGAAGAGAGCCGTGATCTAATGGCAAAAACAGAGCGAGAAAGTGCTTGGCGAGAAATGGCAAGACAAGTTGCTCATGAAATTAAGAACCCTTTAACTCCGATTAAACTAAGCGTCCAGCATCTCCAGGCTACATCAGATTTTGATTCACCGGAGTGGCAAGAAAAGTTCAAGGCCACCATGGGTATAATTATCCAGCAGATCGATCTTCTTACTCGGATTGCTTCAGATTTTAGTGCCTTCGCTAAAATGAATGAGGGACAAAATGAAAAGGTAAATGTAAATGAAGCTATACGTGACACTGCTTTGTTGTTCGCAGACACTCCTATGCAATTGGATTATAAAATTCCTGAGGAAACTTGCTACGTCCAAATGGATCCTGATTCGCTTAGGCGGGTACTAAACAATTTGGTTAAAAACGCCAAACAAGCTTTGGTAGAAATTGAGAATGCCAAAGTTGTTATTACCGCTATATGCAAAGACGATGGTGTTTTGATATCCGTATCGGATAACGGAGCTGGCGTGCCAACAGATATGGTAAGTAAAATCTTTCAGCCCAACTTCACCACAAAATCCGGCGGCACAGGCTTAGGCTTAGCAATTTGTCAACAAATTGCTCAGCGTGCTGGCGGAAGTATTTCTTTACAGACCAGCGAATTTGGAGGCGCTACGTTTTGTGTTGTTCTACCCACTACATAAAATCAGGATAATGGATGTACCATTCAAGGTGTAAATTAGCCCAATTAATTTATTGAAGGCATAGATATGAACACACTTTTAGTTTCAAGAGAAAGACACGTCGCAACGGTGACAATCAGACGTCCAGACAAGCTCAATGCTTTAAACAAACAAGTAATCGCTGAACTCGGTGCTTGTATGACGCAACTCGATAATGATGCTGAAATCCGTTGTGTAATTCTTACTGGGTCTGGTGATAAGGCTTTTGTAGCTGGTGCTGACATTTCTGAGTTTGCTTCTTTTAGCGTTGAAGAAGGTAAAAAGCTTGCTGCCGAAGGCCAGCAAAAGCTATTTGATTTGGTAGAGCAAATGACCACTCCCGTTATCGCGGCTGTTAATGGATTTGCGCTTGGAGGTGGATTAGAATTGGCCATGAGCTGTCACTTGCGTGTAGCTTCCGAAAATGCTAAAATGGGATTACCAGAAGTGTCATTAGGGGTGATTCCTGGGTACGGAGGCACTCAAAGACTTCCAAGACTAATTGGAAAAGGTCGAGCAATAGAGCTAATTACTACTGCACAGATGATGAACGCGAATCGTGCTGAAGAAACCGGGTTAGTCAATTACGTTGTGCCTCAGGAAAGTCTTCTTGAAAAATGCCAAGAGATTGCGAAAAAAATTGTCAAAAACTCACCAACAGCAATCGGATTTGCGATAGAAGCGGTGAATGATGGTTTTGATTATGATAAAAACGGATTCCATTCAGAAATTGAGCTTTTTGGCAAAGCATTTGGAACCTCAGACTTTAAAGAGGGTACCTCAGCCTTTTTAGTAAAGCGTAAAC
>MDTG01131773.1_pt1 | contig 11698 bp, 17 predicted proteins | sample 811421 | NCBI WGS metagenome assembly MDTG01 (sample SAMN05326645, study PRJNA326480) | marine metagenome | isolation source: seawater | place: Pacific Ocean: South East | collected 2011
GGCTCCTCTGGAGTTCAGCCGCAGACAGAGACAGTCTGGCGGCAAGCCGATAAATATAAGGTACCTCGCCTTATTTTTGTTAATAAAATGGACCGCTCTGGGGCAGATTTCAAAATGTCTATAAATCAAATAGAGAAGAAATTAGGGGCTAGAGCTGTCCCAATGCAGATGTCGATAGGAGCTGAAGACGAATTTGTTGGTGTTGTAGATTTAATCAAAATGAAAGCTATATTATGGAATAATAAAGACCAAGGTATAACATTTAAATATGAAAATATCCCAGATCATCTCATCAACGATTGTAATGCTATGCGCGAAAAAATAGTTGAGGAAGCAGTAGAAGCAAGCGATGAACTGATGGAAAAGTATCTCGAAGGCATAGAGCTCTCAGAGTCTGAAATAAAACTTGCCATACGACAGAGAACACTTGCGAACGAAATTTTTCCTGTTTTTGCAGGCTCTGCGTTCAAAAATAAGGGAGTTCAGGCTGTACTAGACGGAGTTCTTGAATACCTACCCTCACCCCTTGATATACGCCCTTTAGATAATGTCATAGAAAAAAAACCACCTACTGATAATTTTCAGATAGATGATAATGCACCTTTTGCTGCTCTTGCTTTTAAGGTGGCGAACGACCCTTTCGTCGGCACACTAACTTTTTTTAGAGTATATTCCGGAAAAATTAAAAGTGGCGACGCTATATATAATTCAGTAAAAATGAAAAAAGAACGTGTTGGTAGAATGGTTCAAATGCACGCTAACAGCCGAGAGGATATAAATGACGTGCGAGCAGGTGATATTGCTGCAGCTGTTGGGCTCAAAGATGTTACTACCGGAGACACATTATGCGAAGAAAAACATAAAATTATTTTGGAGCGAATAGATTTCCCTGAGCCAGTTATTTCAGTTGTTATTGAGCCTAGATCGCAACCCGATCAAGAAAAAATGGGTGTCGCGTTAGGAAAGTTAGCCCGAGAAGACCCCTCTTTTCGTACAAGCATCGATGAGGAAACAGGTCAAACGATCATATCTGGAATGGGTGAACTTCATTTAGATATTTTAGTTGAACGTATGAGTCGAGAATTTGGGGTAAAAGCTAATATAGGTAAACCTCAAGTCGCTTATCGTGAAGCAATTAAGAATACGATAAAAGTAGAGGGTAAATTTATTCGGCAATCTGGAGGTCGTGGTCAATATGGACACGTTTGTATTAAGTTTGAACCATTAGAGGATGGGGGTGCAGAAGGACTAATTTTCATTAATGAAGTAATAGACGGAAACGTTCCAAAAGAATTTTTTCCAGCAATTGAAAAAGGTATAACCGAGCAAATGCAAAATGGGGTTTTAGCTGGCTATCCATTGCTTGGTTTAAAAGCAACTTTGTTTGACGGGTCTTATCACGACGTTGACTCAAACGAACTTGCTTTTAAGATCGCAGGATCTATAGCAACAAAAAAACTTGCTGAGGATGGAGGAGCAATATTACTAGAGCCAATGATGATTGTTGATGTGATCACTCCGGAAGAAAATATGGGCGATGTAGTTGGTGATCTAAATCGTAGAAGGGGAATTATCCTTGGCATGAAGGATATTTTGACGGGTAAAGCGATAAGTGCTGAGGTGCCACTCGGTGAAATGTTTGGTTATGCTACTCATCTTAGGTCTGCAACGCAAGGTCGCGCTACTTTTACAATGGAGTTTAGTAAATATTCTGAAGCGAGTCAGAATATTGTTGATCAAGTGTTATCCAAAAATAATTTTTAAATAGCCACAAAAATTTCATTCAAAATTATTTGCGGCATATTTATTTATGTTTTAGCTTCCATTTCTTTTCTTTCTTTAGTTTCTAGTATGACCTGCTCAGAGACACTATTTGGACACGCCGAATAGTGTGAGAACTCCATTGAAAACTGACCTCGCCCAGAGGTCATAGTTCTAAGAGTTCCAATATAGCCAAACATTTCTGCTAGCGGGACATCTGATTTGACACGAACTCCTGCAACACCTTTTTCTTGATCCTTTATCATGCCGCGACGACGGTTGAGATCACCGATTACGTCACCAACATGATCATCAGGACTAAAAACATCTACCTTCATTATTGGTTCAAGAAGTTGTGGTTTTGCTTTTGGCATAGATTGGCGAAATGCACCTTTTGCTGCAATTTCAAATGCAATAGCAGACGAGTCTACTGCATGGAAAGCACCATCATAAAGCTCAATTTCAATATCCAAGACAGGGAATCCAGCAAGAGGCCCCTCCTCCATCATAACTTTAAAACCTTTTTCGATTGCTGGGAAAAATTCTTTTGGAACGTTTCCACCAACCACAGTAGATTTAAATTGGAATCCAGATCCTATCTCTCCTGGGTTAACACGATAATCAATTTTACCAAATTGGCCAGAGCCACCTGATTGCTTTTTATGGGTGTAGCTGTCTTCTATTGATTCTGTTATCGTCTCTCTGTATGCAACTTGAGGTTTTCCTACTTCAAGTTCGACTGCATAAGTTCGTTTAAGTATATCTACTTTTATGTCTAAGTGAAGCTCACCCATACCTTTAAGTATAGTTTCACCTGAGTCTTCATCAGTTTCGACACAAAAGGTTGGGTCTTCTGCAACCATTTTACCTATAGCTATCCCCATTTTTTCTGAGCCGCCTTTATCTTTTGGCTTCACAGAAATAGAAATAACAGGCTCAGGAAATATCATCGGTTCCAGAGTGCATTCATGTTTTGGATCACAAAGAGTTTGTCCTGTTTTGACACTTTTTAGACCTACAAGTGCTATTATGTCACCAGCTTGGGCTGAATCTAATTCCTTTCGATCATCTGCATGCATTTCAACCATTCTGCCGATACGTTCAGTTTTTCCTGTAAAAGAATTTAAAACAGAAGCACCTTTGTTTAAAATGCCTGAGTAGATGCGAATAAATGTAAGAGCTCCAAACCGGTCATCCATAATCTTAAAAGCTAACGCACGAAACGGTTCCTCCTTTGATACGATAGCAGACTGTCCGTTTGGTTCACCTAATTCGTCTGTTAGTGGTTGAGGATTAACGTCTGTAGGACATGGCAAATAGTCAATTACTGAGTCCAAAACTAACTGAACGCCTTTATTTTTGAATGCCGATCCGCAAAGTGTAGGGAAAAAGTCCAGAGCGATAGTTCCTTTTCGAATACATCGTTTAAGGTCTTGTATAGAAACCTCTTCACCTTCCATATAGGCCATCATTAAGTCATCATCTTGTTCGACTGCTGTCTCAACAAGCTCTTCTCGATATTTGGCAACAAGCTCGACCATATCAGCAGGCACTTCTTCTACTTTAAAGTTTTCCGGTAAGCCGGATTCATCCCACACGTAAGCTTTCTCAGAAAGAATATCAACAACTCCCTTGAAATCATCTTCTTGACCAATAGGGAGTGTCATTACTAATGGCTTTGCGCCAAGAACATTTTTAATCTGTTCAACCACGCGTAAAAAATCGGCGCCCACCCTATCTAGTTTGTTTATAAAAATTATCCTCGCTACCTTAGAGTCGTTTGCATATCTCCAATTTGTTTCAGATTGCGGCTCAACACCACCCGAACCACAAAATACACCGACTCCACCATCTAGAACCTTTAGTGACCGATATACTTCGACTGTAAAGTCGACATGACCGGGTGTATCGATAATGTTCAGTCGATGATCACTCCAAAAACAAGTAGTCGCAGCGGATTGTATCGTTATGCCTCTTTCTTGTTCTTGTGTCATAAAGTCTGTAGTGGCAGCTCCGTCGTGAACTTCACCAGTTTTATGAATTTTTCCAGTAAGTTTCAGGATGCGTTCAGTGGTAGTTGTTTTCCCCGCATCTACATGGGCGAAGATTCCAATATTTCTATAGTTTGATAAATCAGTCATTACAATACTCAGTTAAGGTTACGTGGGCTTGGATCGCGCGTGATTATACAAGAATTATTTCTATTTATTGAGAAAAATTTTCCAATTATATGAAAATATAAAAATAAAACTTCAAATTTCTTTAATTTCATCATTGTTTTGCCTTTTTAGAGTAATAAAAGAACACTATTTTTTCCGTCATAATCCCATCCAACTAAAAATTTAATACTTGATACCACGGGGTAGTTTTAAACCAACTTTCATTTATTTGATACATGGAGGGTTAAAAATAGATGCTCGTGCAAAGCTAATTAAAAAATAAAGACGACTATGTACTTGACACTAGTAAGTCTCAGCTTTAAAATCTCGCCTCCATTTTTCAGGGTCTTGGCAAATATCTCAAGATCTGAAGGCTCTTTTGAATTGTTAAATAGTTGGAGTTTGGTTCCATGAAGGATCAACGTATTCGTATTCGCCTCAAAGCTTTTGATCATGCATTGATCGACATCTCTACACAAGAGATTGTTGAAACGGCAAAGCGCACAGGTGCACAAATTCGTGGGCCCATACCGTTACCCACACGTAAAGAACGCTTCACTATCTTAACTTCCCCGCATGTAAATAAAGATGCGCGTGATCAATACGAAATTCGTACTCACAAAAGACTACTGGATATCGTTGAGCCAACCGAAAAGACGGTTGATGCCTTAATGAAATTAGATTTGGCTGCAGGTGTTGAGGTGCAAATAAGTTTGGGTTAAACCAAGCTGTTACATTTTTTATAATAAAAGCCCATGCCTAGTAAATCCTAGGTGGGTGTAACGCTTTGAAATAGGCGGCCATAGCGGGTAAAAGCCCCGTACACTATGAGGTTGTAAAGATGACTATTGGTATTGTCGGTCGCAAAAGTGGCATGACTCGTATTTTTAATGATAAAGGGGCTTCAATACCGGTAACAGTAGTTGAAGCCACGCCCAATCGTATCACTCAAATCAAAACAGATGATGTAGACGGATATTCCGCTGTGCAAGTCACTGTTGGTAATCGCCACACTGCTCGAGTAAGTAAATCTGAAGCTGGTCATTTTGCGAAAGCAGGTGTCGAGGCCGGTCGAGGTGTATGGGAATTACGTCTAGATAATTCTGCTGAGGTTAAAGTTGGGGAAGATATTGCTGTTGACCAATTTTCCATTGGTCAAAAGGTCGATGTTACTGGCACCTCAAAAGGTAAAGGATACGCCGGCGTAATAAAACGCTGGAATTTTCAGATGCAAGATGCCACACATGGTAATTCGTTGTCTCATCGTGCTCATGGTTCAACTGGCCAATGTCAAACTCCAGGAAGAGTGTGGAAAGGGAAAAAAATGTCAGGCCATATGGGTAGCGTACAAGTGACTACTCAGAATTTAGAAATTGTTCGTATTGATTCCGAGCGAAACCTGCTTCTTATTAAAGGTGCAGTACCGGGAGCACCGGGCGGCGATGTTATTGTTCGTTTTGCTGAGAAGAGCTGAGGAAACTGTTGATGGAATTAAGTATTTCAAAAACTAAGGGTAAGGCTGAAACTATAGAAGTCTCTGATATGGCTTTTGGAAAAAAGTTTAACCAAGATTTAGTACATCAAACGGTTACAGCTTATTTAGCTGGAGCTCGTCAAGGTACTCGAGCACAAAAAAATCGTGCTTCAGTCTCTGGTGGAGGAAAAAAACCATGGAATCAGAAGGGTTCAGGTCGAGCTAGAGCAGGAACTATCCGCAGTCCAATATGGCGCTCAGGTGGTGTTACATTCGCAGCTAAGCCCCAAGATTATTCACAAAAACTAAATAAAAAAATGTATCGAGCAGCAATGCGATCTATTCTCTCTGAACTTACACGTCAAGATCGATTAATTATAGTAAAGGAATTTCAACTTAAAGAACCGAAAACTAAAACGTTGTTAAGAAAGTTAAGTGACTACAAGCTTGAGCAAGATGTGTTAATTATTACTGAGGAAGTTACTGAAAACCTATATTTATCATCCAGAAATTTGCATAAAGTAGACGTTACCGATGCCTTAGGTATCGATCCAGTTAGTCTGATCCACTTTGAAAGGGTATTAGTCACAGTGTCTGCATTAAAAAAGATTGAGGAGATGCTAGGATGAATCAAACACGTATTTTCAAAACGTTACTTGGCCCACACTTTACAGAAAAAGCCACTTCTGTGGTGAGTTCCGGTAATCAAATTGTTTTCAAAGTAACCAAAGATGCTACAAAGCCTGAAATAAAAGCTGCTGTTGAGAAACTTTTTGATGTAAAGGTTTTAGGAGTCTCTGTAGCACTTATGAAAGGTAAAACGAAGCAGACTAGGCATGGGTTAGGAAAAAGATCTAATTGGAAAAAAGCATATGTTCGTTTAGAGCAAGGTCAAGAAATTGACTTCGCAACTGTAGAGTAAAAAAAAAGGGGGGGGAGAGAAAATACAATGCCAGTTATTAAGAGAAAACCAACATCCCCAGGTCGTAGGCATGTTATAAGTGTTGTTAACCCACATTTATACAAGGGCGACCCTCATGCTCCATTATTGGAGAGCCAATCAAAATCCGGAGGCAGAAATAATAATGGCCGAATTACCACTCGGCATATAGGTGGAGGCCACAAAAGACATTATCGACTAATAGATTTTAAGCGAAATAAAGATGGCATCCCTGCTAGTGTAGAGCGTTTAGAGTACGATCCTAATAGAACTCCATATATCGCGCTATTATGTTACGCCGACGGAGAACGGCGATATATAATTGCGCCAAAAGATTTAGAAGTTGGTGACAAAGTTGAGTCAGGACCTGCTTCCGCTATCAAAACTGGCAATACTTTACCTCTTGCAAATATCCCTGTCGGAGGAATTATACACTGTATTGAAATGAAGCCAGGTAAAGGTGCTCAAATTGCTAGGAGTGCTGGAACATCAGCACAACTAATCGCTAGAGAGGGGCAGTATGCGACACTTCGTTTAAGAAGCGGTGAAATGAGAAAAATTCCAATAGCTTGCCGCGCAACAATAGGTGAAGTTTCAAATAGCGAGCATAGCCTCCGCTCTCTTGGTAAGGCAGGTGCTAAACGTTGGAGAGGAGTCAGACCGACAGTGCGAGGCGTCGTGATGAATCCAGTTGATCATCCTCACGGTGGTGGTGAGGGGCGAACTTCAGGTGGACGTCATCCAGTATCTCCATGGGGTATGCCTACTAAGGGTTTTAAAACGAGAAAAAATAAACGCACAGATAATATGATCGTAAGAAGGCGGTCTAAAAAATAACATGAGAGAATGAGGAATAAATAGTGTCACGCTCTTTAAAAAAAGGACCCTTTTTAGACTTACATCTAATGAAAAAAGTCGAAGAGGCGAGAGAAAAAAATGATAGAAGACCAATAAAAACTTGGTCACGACGCTCAATGGTCAGTCCAGATATGGTTGGTTTGACGATTGCAGTTCATAACGGAAGGCAACATGTCCCCATTTTGATAAATGAAGAGATGGTTGGACATAAACTAGGTGAATTTGCGCCAACGCGTACTTTTCGCGGACATGTAGCCGACAGAAAAGTTAAGACTTAAAAAAGTGATAAGAGGTAATTAAGTGTGGAAGTAGCAGCTATATTGCGTGGTACTAAATTGTCGGCTCAAAAAGCTAGACTCATTGCTGATCAAGTCCGAGGTAAGCCCGTAGAGGCTGCTTTAGATATTCTTACATTTAGCGATAAAAAAGGTGCAGAAATAATTAAAAAAATTCTTTTATCTGCAATTGCTAATGCTGAGCATAATGAGGGCGCTGACGTTGACGAACTCTATGTATCTAAAATTCATGCAGATGAGGGAACAACACTTAAGCGCGTAAGTCCTCGTGCAAAAGGTAGAGCTGATCGCATCTTAAAGCGCCATTGTCACATAACTGTGAAAGTTGCTGACGGGGAGACCGTTTAATGGGACAGAAAGTGCATCCAAATGGAATTCGCCTGGGTATCGTAAAAAAACATACTTCAGTATGGTATGCAGGTCAAAAAGATTATGCTGATAAATTGAACTCTGACCTTGCATTACGAGAATACCTCAGAAAAGAGTTATCTAGTGCTTCAGTAAGCCGTATTGATATCGAGCGACCTGCACAAACTGCTCGTATTACTATTCATACTGCAAGACCCGGAATTGTTATAGGAAAAAAAGGCGAAGGGGCTGAACGATTAAGAACTAAATTAGCATCTAAAGTTGATGTGCCAGTGCATATTAACATAGAGGAAATACGCAAGCCTGATTTAGATGCTTTACTCGTAGCTCAGAGTGTAGCCCAACAGTTAGAACGACGTGTAATGTTTCGTAGAGCAACGAAAAGAGCTATTCAGAATGCTATGAGGCAGGGTGCAAAAGGTATAAAAATACAAGTCGGTGGTCGTCTAGGTGGTGCTGAAATTGCAAGATCGGAATGGATACGTGAAGGTCGAGTGCCTTTACATACTTTTAGAGCAGATATTGACTATAACACTGCAGAGGCTGCCACAACCTACGGTATAATAGGTGTAAAGGTGTGGATTTTTAAAGGTGAGATTTTTGGAGCCGAGGACGAAAAAATACCAGTTCCAAATCAACCACAATAACTAGGATTTAAGATAGTGAGTTAAGGGTAAAGCGAAATGTTGCAACCAAAACGTACAAAATTTCGTAAGCAGCACACCGGTCGTAACCGAGGTCTTGCATCGCGTGGAAGTAAAATAAGCTTTGGCGAATTTGGCTTAAAAGCATTGAGCCGTGGTCGACTAACCGCGCGTCAAATAGAATCTGCTCGTCGTGCAATGACACGACACATTAAGCGCGGTGGTAAAATATGGATTAGAGTATTTCCTGATAAACCAATTACGAATAAACCCCTCGAAGTTAGAATGGGTAAAGGTAAAGGTAATGTAGAGTATTGGGTTGCACAAATTCAACCAGGCAGGTTGCTATTCGAAATGGATGGTGTGCCTGAAGAGTTAGCTCGAGAAGCATTTGCATTGGGAGCAGCTAAATTACCAATTCAAACAACTTTTGCAAAAAGATCGGTGATGTAATGAAAGCCAGTGAACTAAGAAAAAAATCTGTTGATGAGTTACAACAAGAGATAAACGTACAGCTAGAACGCCAATTTAAATTGCGAATGCAATTGGCTACTTCTCAATTAGGACAAACTCATCAAATTAAGGATGTACGTAGAAATGTTGCTCGCATCAAAACTATACTTAACCAGAAAGAGAGTGAGTCAAATGACTGAAACTATTTCTAGATCTAGTACCCTGTCTGGTCGTGTAGTCAGTGACAAGATGGATAAAACAGTTACAGTTCTTGTCGAGCGTCGCGTCAAGCATCCTCTGTATGGGAAGATACTTAATAAATCTTCTAAAATACACGCTCACGACGAAAATAATGAGTGTCGTAATGGCGATACTGTAACAATTATAGAGACAAAGCCTTATTCGAAAACTAAATCATGGGCCTTGGTAAAAATTGATAAGCGTAATGTTGAGATTTAAGTTATTAGCCAGACTAACCTGGCTAGAGGACAAAAAATGATTCAAACAGAAAGTTATCTAGACGTTGCTGATAATAGTGGTGCTCGCCGTGTGATGTGCATAAAAGTTTTAGGTGGATCTCATAGGCGCTATGCAAGAATAGGGGATGTCATTAAGATCACCGTTAAAGAGGCAATTCCTCGTGGTAAAGTTAGAAAAGGTCAAGTGATGGATGCAGTAGTAGTAAGAACAAGAAAAGGTACACGACGTTCGGATGGAAGCGTAATTAAATTTGATGATAATGCTGCAGTGTTATTAAACGCTCAATTAGCTCCCATAGGAACAAGAATTTTTGGTCCTGTAACACGTGAGTTAAGAAATGAGCGTTTCATGAAAATTATCTCTCTTGCACCCGAGGTGTTGTAGTAAAAAAACTGGAAAAAATTATGTCAAAATTAAAGCGTGATGACGAAATAATCGTTACTGTTGGAAAAGATAAAGGAAAGCGCGGAAAGATATTGAAAGTCCAATCCGATGGTCGCTTAATAGTCTCTGGCATTAATATTATAAAGAAACACCAAAAACCTAACCCCCAAGCAAATGTTACTGGCGGTATTATTGAAAAAGAAGCACCTATCCAAGCTTCTAATGTAGCTATTTTTAACTTGACTGCTGAAAAAGCTGATCGGGTAGGTTACAAAATTCTTGAAGATAACAAAAAAATTCGTGTCTTCAAATCTAGTGGCGAAGCAGTCGATGCTTAAATTTGATCGGAAAATCACATGGTAAGGCTAAAAGAAGTATATAAAAAAGAAATTGCTAGTAAATTGAGGAAAGAACTCAATTTATCAAACGCTATGCAAGTCCCTAAGATCACCAAAATTACACTTAATATGGGTGTTGGTGAAGCATTAGGTGACAAAAAAGTGTTAGAACATGCTGTTTCTGAAATGACTGCTATAGCTGGTCAAAAACCTGTCATCACTTTGGCTAGAAAGTCTATTGCTGGCTTTAAAGTCAGAGAGGGTTGGCCAATAGGGTGCAAAGTTACACTCCGTAAAGATCGTATGTATGAATTTTTAGAGCGGTTGATTTCAATAGCTATTCCACGAATCAGAGACTTCCGTGGCTTCAGTCCCAAAGCTTTTGATGGACATGGTAACTTTTCTATGGGTATTACTGAGCAAATCATTTTTCCAGAAATTGATTTTGATAAAGTTGATGCCATGCGTGGTATGGATATTACAATCACTACTTCTGCACGGAATAATGATGAGGGAAGAGCTCTTATGAGAGCATTTAACTTCCCGCTCAAAGATTGAGGATTAAAAATGGCTAAAATATCTATGATAGAGCGCGAAAAAAAACGTGCAAAAGTTGTAATAAAGTTTGCAAAAAAACGCAAAGCTTTGAAGGCTGCGATCATTAACCCTAATTTATCAAATGAAGAGCGTTGGGAAGCACAAGTAAAATTGCAAAAGTTACCCCGTAATGCAAGCCCAAGTCGTGGGAGAAATCGTTGCCGTCAAACTGGCAGACCACATGGGGTTTACAGTAAGTTTGGCTTGTGTCGTATGAAGCTTCGTGAAGCCGCGATGCGTGGTGATGTACCTGGTCTTGTTAAGGCTAGCTGGTAAATTATCTAAATTGAGGAATTAACTAATGAGCATGCAAGACCCAATAGCAGATATGTTGACCCGCATACGTAACGCACAAATGGCGGAAAAGAAAATTGTAACTATGCCTTCTTCTAAGCTTAAGTCTGCAGTTGCAGAAGTATTAAAAAATGAAGGTTATATTAATAATTTTGAAGTTGAAAAAGCTACTAAATCACTACTGGCAATAGAATTAAAATATTTTGAGGGTAAACCCGTCATAGAAGAAATTGATCGATACAGTCGACCCGGGCTTCGTAAATACTGTAGTTCCTCAGACCTTCCCTCTATTAGAGGTGGTCTAGGAGTTGCTGTTATATCAACAAGTAAGGGAGTAATGACTGATCGATCTGCTCGTGCCGCCGGTATTGGTGGTGAAATACTCTGTACAGTGTTCTAAGAGATAACAGAAATGTCTAGAATTGCAAATGAACCCGTAAAAATTCCTTCTGGTGTTGAAGTTGAAATTGCTGCTAATGAGATCTCGATAAAAGGCTCAAAAACCTCACTATCTATGTTAATTCATAATAGTGTTGATATAAAACAAGTTGACAATACTTTAACTTTTGCTTTGAAAGCAGGCAGCAAAACAAGTGATGCTATGGCTGGTACAACACGTGCTCTAGTGAATAATATGGTGCTTGGAGTTAC
>MDTG01260335.1_pt1 | contig 11698 bp, 18 predicted proteins | sample 811421 | NCBI WGS metagenome assembly MDTG01 (sample SAMN05326645, study PRJNA326480) | marine metagenome | isolation source: seawater | place: Pacific Ocean: South East | collected 2011
CAATTGCTGTTCCGTGAAAACATAAACACAGCCGTGGTGTAAACAGTAAAGGCAGAGGACGCCTTCCAAACGCTATGGCGTCGATCAAATTCGACCTTGCACCCGTGACGGACCCCGAAAGGTGTGTGAAGGGAAGTGCAACAGACCAGCAGCCAGTCGGGAGCGCGTGGTCGAACCAGCCATTTAACCAGCTACCCGGGGAGCTGCGATACGGCCCGTTTGGAGGCATACCTCCTTTCGTCAGGGCAAGCATCCCGCGAATTGCGCTTGCCAAGCTAGCCGCAACCGGGGTGTTGGCCGCACTCGTCGCCATTTCGGCGTCCGACAAGGAGGCCGCGTTTTCATGTGCCCTTGCAGCGGCGGTAAACTTTGTTGCGTGTGCGCACTACCACTACATACTCAAGGTCAGGGCACAGGAGTTGCCCCCTTCGCTCCTGCAGTTTGCGTCTGGCCGAGACCTTCAGGGCAACTGGATTGGAAGCGAAGACAACAAGAACGAGTACCAGAAGATGTTTGCACAGGAGATGGCCGTCGATGCTCTTAGACATAGTGACTGGACGGTAAGTAATCACGCATACTCCCACACAAACCCCCCTGCACGCGCGCGCTTCCCACTAGCACACTTTGCGATGTTCTGGGACAACACAAGTACTTCTCTCTCCGCTTCCAACGCCGATTCAAAATAGAACCAGTTGCCCTGGATGTTCACACGGACACGCTTGCTGTGTGTCACAACGCCCTTTTCGCGGCGTTGGTTGGCACGTTGCTCCTTTCGAGAGGCCCATCGAAGGTTGGCTGCTCGGTTGTCGGACTTGTCTCGGTTACAGTGGTCTATGGTTGCGCCATCAAACGGAGGATCGCCAAGGAAAGCCCATGCTACAATCCTGTGTACAAAACAGCTACGGAACATGGCGTACTCCATTCCAAAAGCAGCCACTGGCTTGAATGGAGGAGCACTCTTGTGCTTGATTCACCCCATGTTTGACACCTCGAATGTGTCACATTCCCTCCATACTTCGCCATCGATTTCTTCTACGGGAGGGCGTCGGAACTCGTATCCGGCATGAGTTTTGCATCTCCCGTTGACGCAAAGGCTGATACAGCTCGATTGACACTCGAGTAATCTGGAAGCGTGCATTTGAGACGGACACCAAGTCCAATCGACATCTCCTACGCGTCGGTACTCGACGGGGTTGTTACCCTTGTGAGTCGACAGATCGATTGGTTTCCGGTTGGCCAGTTGCTCGGCCTTGGAAGCCCACCTAAGATTACAGACACGATTGTCACCGCGGTCGTGGTTGATGTGATCCACTGTGTGATCTGGAGACGGCCTTGGTCCAATGAATGCTTTAGCTACAATTGTATGAACTTTTACGTTTTTACCGCCTAGCTTCAGAATTCTGTAGCCGCTTGGATTATGTCTTGGAAGACGGGGACCCTTGTGCTGAGTCTCAACCCAGCCTTCGCTGGATACTTTGATACCACGCACTTCCTTCCACTCCATCTGCACACCTGAAACCAAAGCAAACCCTGCCCAGTCATGCTTAGCGCGCGGTGTCCCGCATTCCCTGTTTGCAGGTCACACTCGTGCTGCTTGTTCTCGACCTGTACCGACTTGCGGAACACGCCACCGGGGGTGCCGAGTCGTGGCTTCACGTGTACACCGCCGCAGCACTGATGCCGATCATGGTGCTGCTTGGAGCAATGTACCGCTTCGGGGCAAACGAGTTGCGTGGAAAAGAAAAGTACGACATCGACTGCTTTCAGGTTTCTGTTGGCGTCGTGGGATTTCTTGGCTCGTGTGCAGTCTTTGCAGTCGTGATGGCCGGCATCCTGAACCCAATAGACGAACAGCTCTGTGGCCCGGAGGCAAACGCTACGTCGAGTGGAAAGTGTCCTATCACCGATTCCGAGCTCAAGTACGATGCCGACGCTGTGCAGGTTCTGACGTGGATCTGGATTGGCTACCCGATCGTCAGCTTCCTGTCCAGGGCAATGCTGCCGACATACAGCGAACCGGACGACAATGACCTCGAAAAACGCAAGCGGAACAACACGTGGTACGCAAGGACGTCTCTTTTCAAGGATCTGTTGTACGCGGTGCTCGACGTCGTCGCCAAGGGAGGACTTGCTCTGTACGTTTGCTACAGAACGACATGGGTGTAAATATCTAACATAAGGAAGGGCTTGTGAGCGTTTGGTGGGTAGAGAGGTCGGTTGGCTGGTAGCGGGATGTCTTTGCTTTGTTGGTGGCAACCTGATTGCGGTCGCCACTTGCGAAGACAGCGACGCAATCCACCTCGCCAGCTTTGACGACCATGAAGCCTTCCTCGACATTGAGCACTCGGAGCCGCTCGTATCGATTCCGAGCAGCATGGCAGCTTGCAGCAACCACGTTGTTGTGGGCCGCAGTGCTCACGTCACGTCGCGTTGTGCGCCACAGATGTGAGTGTCGTCATATTGATATGTTCGTCTACTCACGCTAAAGATAGCAGAGAGGTTCCCTTTGTGTGACGTAAGAAGGCATGGCCGCTCGGCGCATTGCCGTCGTGGCAGAGCTGCGCAACCGCGTGGAGAAAAATCTTTCGACTACGCTAGTAGACACGGACTGTGTTTCCGTCTGCATCGCAGCTGCCTTCCCGAGAGACAGGGATGAAATACTTGGGTTCCTGCTCAACCCGGCACTCAGCAAACGAGCCAGCAATTCCGTTGATGCCCTGGCCCTCCAAGAGGGAGAGTGGGCCGCTCTTTTTGGACAGGGTTCTGTGTTACTGAAGGAATCTACCCTTCTTTCCATGACAAACGAACCAGACTTCAAGGAACACGCGACCTCACTGTCGGACGCTCTGCGATGTTCTCTCACGGAGAGCGTCTCCAAGGCGGCGTGGCAGAAGGCCTCGTGCAAGCTAAGTTGCTACGTCTCGCTGTATACGGATAGTTCCGAGGAGTGGATCTCTCACGTGATAGGGGGTCTTGTGAAAGCGGACACGCGCAGGCTGGACGACGTGCGCTGCGGCATAGAGGACAGCGAGACCGATCACATGCTGTTGTCTCGTGCGGTGATCGCACTGGCGTCGTGCGTCGCGTGAGCAGCTGTCAGCGCTCAAAAGAAGTCGTAGTCGCGTAGCACCTTTTTGCACAATTCGTACCCAGACATCTCAGCGAGCTCTCTTATATTTTTCCTGGAGTAAAAGTTTCGCTCGACCAAGTAGATGTCATACGTTTTGATCACCGCTTTGATGCCAACGGGGTCATTGTGCAACACGCAATTGTAAATACAGTCGTTGAACCCTAGTCGGCGCCTGCCCCGAGTGGGCCCCATCTTGGCATCGTTGTGGGCGTTCCACACAGTTGCCAACAACTCCAGCGACATTTGAACCACACTGTCGCCATCGGTGCATTCTCTGTGTGCAATGTCCATGCATCCGTGTACAGCAGCGACGTTCCCCGCCACGCACGCCTCGTACGCCGCAAACATCCAGTACTGCACGTCGGGTCGTTTGTAGGACTCGAAGTGAAGTCCACACTGTGTAATCCACATGCCTGCGCCGCACCTCATGTCGTTCAGTACGCGCACACATGTTTCGCCTCCGTCTTTCGCCAGTCGCTTGATGAGCGCGACTGACATTAGGTCGCGGTTCTCGTGGATGGGCGGGGTGATTTGAATTGCTTTGCAATAGCTGTCCCAATCGTACACATGATCGCTGAACTTGGATGTCAAAAAGGCACTCTTCCGGATGCCCCTGGCAACGTCGCGTCTGCGGTGGTCGCAGGCCCACCTGTAAGTTGCCTGGCATGCTCCCCAAAACGCGGGCCACTTTCGCGACATCTCGTAAATTATCAGATAATGGTCGGGGCCGAGGCTGTCGAACGACATGCCGCCGGCACCCGGTCCACCTGCTACCCCGAGATCCAAAGCGCGCTTCTCGACCTCTCTTTTGTTCAAATGTGCCGTGGCGCCGGTAATTCACGAAGAAAATCGCATGGGAACGTGACAACCCACAATCTCCGTTGTGAACGCAAAGTCAAAGTCTTGTCGCCAGCCGCCTCTTTCTCTGCCGACATGACGCGCATGCAGTTCAGAAAGCGATGGGGTCTGGCCTTGAGGTGGTAGAGCAACTGCTTGCCCTTCCAGTCACCAACTGCAGCGTCTATGCCCAGACGCGCACGTTCCGCTGCGACCCAGGCGTGTCTACCCGCGGGGGACTGGTGGTTGCAAACTAAAACAAGAAAGAATAACGGAAAAAGAAGAAACACTCCCCTTCATTATCACGAGCACGTCATTCGATCCGGTCCGACGGAGGCCTGTGTCAGCCTCACGCCCAGTCCATTCGAGGGAACGGCAGCGAGCCCCCATCGCTTGATCTTCAAGTCGCGAAGCGGGTGAGTCAGATGCACGTCGTAGCTCCCGTCGACGCGCTTCACGAAATCGTCGAGCGTCCTCCACATCAGCGACTCGCCAGGGCAGCGCCTGTACCCGTATCCAAACGGCGAGTAGGCGATGTTGGACGTCATCCAGTATGCGAAATCGTCGTGCGGAGGTGCGCAACACTGGCAGCATCGTTTACTGGGCTTCCAGCTGTCCCAGGTCCTCCGCCACCTCCGCGAGGTGGGGACTGTACTCCTTGTTCGAGAGCACCTCCAGCTCACCGTCCTCGGAGTCGTAGAACGCGTACCCGATCTGCAGCGGCGCCGTCGCCTCGAACGCCTCGAGCCAGCGCACCAGCCGCCGCTCGCGCTCCTCTTTCGGCACTCGCACGAGGTCGCCGTCCACTCGGCACGCGTTCGGGTTGTAACGGAGCCAGTACACTTTCGGCAACGCCTCCCCGAGCTCCACAAACAGCGACTCCATCACGTGCGACATCCGCTTCATGTCGCACGAAATCGACGCGTCGTAGCCGTACTGATGCTGGTTCTCGTCCACCTCCAAAAACACCAGCCCCCCGCGCAGCGAGAGCACAAAGTCGATCCGGCAGTGCGCCGTCTTCGACTGCACGCCCGCGCATCGGAAGTCGATCCGCTTCTCGCGTTTGAAGAACCCCACAGGCGGCACGTTCGCCGTCGCAAACCACTCCCGGTACCCAGCCGCGACAAGCGCCGCGCGCACGCGCTCCTCCTGTTGCTTCTTGCGCCTTACAAACTCCTCGTTGTGACAACGATCGATGTGCATCATCAAATTGGATCTGCTTTTGAACTGCTTCCTGCACTTGCCAACGTCGCACACATGCCAATTCACTCCTTCGTCGTGCATGTAAGCCATGTGCCGCTTGAGATTATCGGCTTGCTTGCACTTGTAGTCGCACCCCTCCGCCTTGCAAAAGTGCCACTGCACGCCCTGTCCGTGCCTATCAGCCATGTGCCGCTTGAGATTATCGGCTTGCTTGCACTTGTAGTCGCACCCCTCTGCCTCGCAAAAGTGCCACTGCATGCCCTGTCCGTGCCTGTGAGCCATGTGCCGCTTGAGATTATCGGCTCGCTTGCACTTGTAGTTGCACCCCCCTGCCTTGCAAAAGTGCCACTGCATGCCCTGTCCGTGCCTGTGAGCCATGTGCCGCTTTAGATGGCCGGCTTGCTGGAACGTCTTGCCGCACAACTCGCACTCCCCTTTGCGCCGCTTCGGCGCGGTCGAGGCCTCGCTCAGGGCGTCCGATGCGTCGTCGCACGGCACGCACACTGCTTTGCATTTACTTTCGTACAGCATCGTGAGCGACGGCGAGAGCGGCGGCTCGGGCTCCTCCTCCTCCAGCATTGCGAGGCTCGGCGACACGCAGCGCTCCCGCTTGGAGCTCGCCATGTGTTCGCGCTTTGAAGTTTCCCCTTTGTGACTTTTTTAGCGGGAGGGGCGTGGGTTCTATCGGTTCTTTTGGGCAGAGCGCGGTTGATGGCACCTGGCGCCGGAAAACTTAGGACCACGTGGAAAATGAATCTAAAGGGAATCTACCGGGAGATTGTGCGGAGATCGCGCGGAGCCCCTGGGGGTCCGCCAAAGTGCCACTTTACTGCCTCCGGAGCTTTGAGCTCAGCGCTCGAGCGACAACATGATTGGGCTGTGATCCGACAGACCGACTACTCCCTTGTGAGAGTTGTGTGGAGTCTGGAATTCCATCACTCGGTACGATAGTGAGAAGTAGTTCCTAGCGTGAGAGGAAAGCACAAAGTTGTCAAAGCACTTGTTACCACTCGTAGTCGAGATGTGCTCTCCGAGTGCGACTTCGTATCCTTTAGATGCAAGAGAGAGGCGCTCGTGTCCCGGCCATGTATTGAAATCGCCACTAACAATGTGAACCGGAAGCTTCCTGCGAGCATCCTTAGCACCGGCCTCTGAGAAAGGAGTATCACAGCGCATAGCCGCTTGCGTCGCGTAGCTTTGGAAGAAGGATGCAATTTGTGCGTCGCGGCTCTTTGCCCTGGACTCTGGTGGAAAGTGTACGCTCGTGACCACAAACTGGCTAAACATGCCGAACCGAGCGTCTTCCATCAGTGCTGTGATTGGTGCGTGATCCAGTGGTACGCCTCCTGCGGTAGCCGTCGTCACCCATCTAACTATGCGCACGGGCGCTTTGGCGAGAATCAAGTGCACCTCAGGGTTTCCGGGGCCGCTCGGATCGGACGTTGCCATGCTCCACGACGCTCCGTTGGACTCAAGCATACCCTTGAACTGCGTGGCCCTGGCGATTGTTTTCTGCGTCCCTGCGGCTACTTCGTTGATCGATATCACGTCGGCTTCGGCGAACGCTGCAGCCAGTTCCTTGAAGTCGTCTGCCAGCGCCTCGTTGTCCAGTCGTAACTTCAATGCGTTGAATGCAACGAAAGTGAGGCTGTGCTTGTGTTTGAATATCTGTGGCCTGGTGATGCGCTTTTCCTCCTTGTGACACCGCTGTGTTTGCTTCGGAGTGGACTCCGCGTCGCCATGCGCAACGCTGTTGCTTGGTTCGAGTATCGCTTTCGCTCTCTTTTTCTTCAGTAGTTTTTTCACAAGGTCTGCCGTTTCGTCGCTTTCGTTAGCCTCTCCGCCAACTGCATGAACAAGTTCAACGAGCAATGGCTTTTCGAGTGCTGCGAGCTTCTTTTCTCCCATGCCCTTCAGACCACCAGCGATCAGGTCGGCAACCCTCTGCTTCGTACTGTTGAGATCCATGATCACCCGCGCGGGTCCCGTGTTGTGCTACAAAGCTACGCAACAACTGGCATAGCGCATGCGTATTTCATAAGGTAAGATGTAATCCATTCAGAAGAGGGGCATGTCTACTTACCAGACCATTGCCTATGTTGTAGGCGCGGTACTGTGCCTGTGCTTACTTTACGGCTGTCTAAAATGCGCGTGGAGGTGCTTTGCAAACTGCGTACGGACGCTTTGTTGTCTGCCCGACTTTGGAAGGTCGAAGCCAAGCAGTTCCCGGCGGTCGAGCAAGCGATACGACCGCATGCGCGAGCCCCGGCGCGCACGCGGCATCACCGAATCAAAACGCGACAGACCAAAGCCGCAAGAGGAGTCCGACTCTGAGCCAGACACACCCAATCTCACAAAGTTGAATGTGCGCACAGAAGTCTCGGTGTAGACTTGCAAACATTCACATCACTTGGTGTGGTGGGACAGACACCATCGGCCCGCAATGGCCTGTAGCGACCTGTAGCGACCCGTGACGACCTGTAGCAGGCTAACTTTCCTGGGAACTTAGGTTTCTGAGGGTCACGGAAGGTTGCGGGAAGTTACGGCATGCGCCGCAGGAAAGTAGTAGGATTCCTACTAGTTTTGCCCAGACGACCCGCGATGGCCTGTAGCGACCTGCCGCGACCGGTGACGACCTGTAGCAGCCTAACTTTCCTGGGAACTTAGGTTGCTGAGGGTCACGGGAGGTTGCGGGAAGTTACGGCATGCGCCGCAGGAAAGTAGTAGGATTCCTACTAGTTTTGCCCAGACGGCCCGCGATGGCCTGTAGCGACCTGCCGCGACCAGTGACGACCTGTAGCAGCCTAACTTTCCTGAAAACTTAGATTGCTGAGAATCACGGAGGTTGCGGGAGGTTACGGGAAGTGGCGGTAAGTTGGGAGTCTGCTCGGGAGGGCTACTCCGGCTATGAGGTGCTCAACGCGGGCGACGTGTGGCGGACGTCGACTGGCCCTCGACAACACGCCCGAGCATGCAACGAGAACTAAGGCCGCAAGTCTGGAGCTGCCCGAACGGGCATCTAGCATGGAAGGCAAGCCTGAGGCAGGGCAGAGCAGGCAGATGCCAGACCCGGCAAGCCACCGGTAGGGCAACAGCCTGAGAGGGGCAACTAGCTGCAGCCGCGGAGGCCGGAAGGGGCAACTCCCAGCTCATCCCAGCGATGCCCAGCATTGCCTCGCATGGGGTGAGATGTCCGGAGGAGGCAGGCGGAAGCCGGAACAGATCCCGACTAGGGGGTGTCGGCGAAACCGCCCCCCAAACCCGGACGCGCGTACGCTGAGCGCACGAAATCATGTCGGACCGGTTTGGCAATTTGCCCGACTTGTTTGGAAGCTTGTCTCCTTCCCTATAGGGTTGAGGGTTGAGTGGACGGAGGTGAAGCGGGGTGAAGGGTTTGTGCGCAGTCGCCCACGGCCCCGGTGCATTCTTAGGGTACTAGAAACGGACGGGGCGGATCAGGTGGACTGGGGTGCGGAGGCGCGTACTGCCTTCTAAGACTCGCTTTGAGACCATGAGCGTCGGAATTCTGCACGAATGATGCTTGTGGCCGTTGAAACCACACGGGTGCTTCGTGTCCGTGCTTTGGCCCACGATGACGTAGATCCCGCGCGCGCCGTCGCCCAGACGCAACTTGTCCAGGATGCACTCTGCAACGTCGCAAGCCACGGACATCCTCCTGGCGGAACCTGCTGCTGCCTCCGTCGCCGTGCGCTACCGCTGGGTTACGCTGTCCGCGGTCACCGACATTATCTTTGCTTACTCAGAGGAAAGACCATTGCACACGCTCAACCTTCCTCACTATCAGACACACACGAGTGCCACGACTCGCCATCACTGCCCTCCGACTCGGCGGTGTCCACCGACCGGTTGCACTCCGCAAGCTCGATGCTACGCACCGCCTTTCTGATCGCGTTCAACCTCAACTTTAACAACTCGTCTCCCCAGTGTTTTGGTCCAAGCGCAACAGACTTTGGCCCTTTTATCGCAGTCCGCATTGTAACAGCCACGCAACCGCGCGCAGTCACTCTCAGCCGAACACGCACAGCCTTCATCCCTGTTCGCAATTCTGCTCGCTGCCTGGGCAGACAGCAGGCTAGCGCGGCGCTCAGCGCGCCACCCTCACGCCACCGCAACACATTGCCGCTGTGTTGACTGTTCATTCGAAGCCACCCACCAAATGCGCAACACGCTACGTCACTTCAATCTCCACTACTCATCGAAAGCTTCTCATCTGCAGCAACCGCTTCTTCACGCAGCACTAAGCGGGCCAGATGCCGCATTGCTCGAGCTTCCGGCCTGACGCTAACCCTGAACCTAAGTCTAACTCTGCACCCAAGTCTAAGCCTGCGCCCAAGTCTAAGCCTCTGCGCAAAGTCCCGCATCTTCGTCACAGCATCTCAGCTACCTCACCCACAGACCAATCACAGATCACTTACTAGCTCTGACAAGAGGGAACCAGCAGGTCCCACAACCCAGCTCACGTGAAATAGGAGAGGAGCTCATCGAGGGAGATGTCTTCCTCCAAGTCGGGCGGTTCGGATACAGCGTCGGGAGAGTCGCACACAGGCGCTTCCGCCGTCTTGGATGCGGGAGGCTTGTACTCGGACTCAAAGTGAGCGAGCATCACGAACTTGTCAAATCCGTTCCTGAAGTTCAAGAAGAGCTTTCCGGCAGACGTCTTGCCGCCGTTCTTGCTTGCCGTCTCCTGCGCAATGCTGCGGTAGAATGCATGGGCTTTCTCGCGCGAGTCATGCTCAAAAAAGTCAGCGCGGCACCGAAACACGCCATGGTCAAAGAGCATCTTCATGTACCTGGCATACTTACGAGCCGTCCCGTCGGCGTTGACTCCGACGCTGTAGCCGTCACGTTTAAGAAGGTCCTCAAACTCGGCCAAAACATCGTCGGCCTGTTTCCCACACTTGCTTGTGAGATTGGTCTTCGCCTTTGCCTTCTCCTTCTTACGCTTTGACACTGGCTTGCCTGTCGCGCACCTCGATGTGCAGACGTCGACGTTGACCGTCCGGGCTGTGGCATCCGACAAGATGTCGGACTTCTCTTCCTCAAACATCGCAAAGAGCTCGTCAATTGACAGGGAGTCTGTGTCTGCGATACGCACACAAGCACGATGGCGCATACAGTGAGCAGACACGGATGATACATCGCGCGGGTATTCAAAGGATGCGCCAGTTGTACACGTCACCTGTAGGCTGTGGGTCAAACATCGCAAAGAGCTCGTCAATCGACAGGGAGTCCATGTCTGCGATACGCACACAAGCACGATGGCGCATACAGTGAGCAGATAGGGTGCAGCGCCTTGAGGCTGTGGGATGCGTGCTGTGTCAAGCGGTTGCGTCAGGGTAATCTGCAAAGGTGCAATGTGGTTTTGAATGATGTGTGTCATGCCTTGCGAAAGTTGGTATGCATTGCTGCGTAGACGAACGCAGCTTCCACAGGCACCTTCAGGTGCATGCAGCTTCAACAGGCGCCTTCAGGCGCTGCAGGCGCCAATGGCCAATGTCAGGCAACGGCAAGATTGCACTTTTCGTGCGCTGTGCAGATGCAGCAGATGCAGCAAAAGGTTTGCGGCATGCGCAGCAGGTGTGCGTTCCTGTTCTTAGACCGAGCAGCAGCGCACCTGCGAGCAGCGTGGTGGCGTATCGGCGATCACGGTGTCGGCGATCACGGTGTCGGCGATCACGGTACCTGCAATAGCTACGCATGTTTCCAAAGTGCGTAACAGTCGGTGGCATTGCCAGCGTGTCCACCCCCCGCCCTCCTAACATTATACGACCCCCACATCTCTGGCCCGCTGCATAATGTTAGGAGAGGCGCGCCGTCAAGTTGGAAGCAGCAAGGCGAGCCTTGCTGGCTTCAATTCGCGCACCGCGAGCCTGGCCGACTTCTGCGCGTACTGTGGGAAGCGACACGAGACGCTCGACGAGTGCCTTGCGTTCTACGCCGCCCTGGGGCACCGGAAGCGGCGTTGGAAGCGCACCATCAAGGAGCAGGCATCGGAGGAGCGCGTCTACAAGCAGCTCGAGTGCATCGAGAAGCGCAGCGGTCAAAGACAACTTGTACTCGCCTACGGCTCGTGGGGCATGGTCGCGGGAAGGCCGGGTGCGGCGTGCAACCGGGGCAATCTGCCCTGCATCGGCGTCGGGCTGATGCGCAAGCTGGCGAGGCGGTTCGTGGTCGCGCCGACACCAGAAGCATACGTCCAAGACATGCTGTCGGTGTCTTGGGCCATGTGGGCCTTGGGAAGAGAAGGATGAAGAAGTGGGAAAGAAGATACGGGGTCTACGGCGTTGCACACAACGTGACTGTATGATTCCGCTCAACCGCGACAAGAACGGGGCTACAAACATCGGCACAAACTTTGTAAGACTCATGTCCGACCAACCCCCAATTCGCTCTACGACCGACGAGGACCTCGCCTTCCATCGCGCCTCGATCTGTCTCGAGTGTAATGACTGAACGACGGCCTCTCCCTTGTGGAGGGGTCGGCGGTGGCAACTACCACCGCGTACA
>MDTG01011343.1_pt1 | contig 11696 bp, 4 predicted proteins | sample 811421 | NCBI WGS metagenome assembly MDTG01 (sample SAMN05326645, study PRJNA326480) | marine metagenome | isolation source: seawater | place: Pacific Ocean: South East | collected 2011
AAAATCGTTTCCGTTTGGAAAATTTCAAACGAAAAACGAAGAAAACAAAAACAAAATGAAGATTCTTATCTTCACCAACACTCATGTATAAGATTACACGCGCACATATTACTGTATAGAATACACACAAACACACACACATAATTATTAACATCAACGCGCAAAACTATCTATATAATTTGGTACAAACACACGTATACAACAACGAAATTTACGAAGGCGATTTCAAGGCACCTTCACGGCGTTGCTTCCGGAGGCTTTGGTGAGACCTCCTCCTTTGCTCTTCCCGCGCCACAACAAGCGAATAGGCGTCCCGTCGAATCCAATATTTTTTCTCAACTGCCTTTCCATGTACCTCTTGTACGTGTCTGAGAACAGCTTCGGGTCGTTGCAAAAAAACACAAACGTCGGCGGTCGAATAGCCGCTTGCGTGGTGTAATAGATTCGGCCTTTTTTGTTCGCCTTGGCTGGCGGCGCCTTCCACAACGTCGCCTCTTGCACGACGGCGTTTAACGTCGCCGTCGTTAACCGTTTCTTGTGTATCACGGAAGCCTCATACGAAGCGTCTAAAATCTTCGAAATTCTCTGCCCTGTTAATGCGCTCGTATAAATAATATTCGCCCACTCAAACACTCGCAACTTTGAACGCAAGTCGTCCGAGTATGAGTTCATCGTGTACGTATCTTTATCCACTAAATCCCACTTGTTGCAACACAAAACGAGCGCACATCCCTCTTGCACAGCTCTTTCCGCTAAAACAAAGTCCTGTTGTGTCGCGCCTTCTGTAGCGTCGATGACCAAAACGACAACATCGGCGCGTTTCATCGCTTGTAAAGCTCTGCCGATGGATTGTTGCTCTAAACCAAATTTTTTCTCCTCGCCTTTGATACTTTTTGAATCTCTTTTAATTTGCGTTCGCCTTCGAATACCCGCCGTATCGATTAATGTAAACTCTCTGTCTGGATGGTTCTTATCGATCACGTCCGTATCGATCGTATCTCGAGTTGTTCCTGAAAAATCAGACACGATCGACCTTGGCGTTCCAGCTAAACCGTTCAGTAAAGAACTCTTCCCGACGTTCGGTCGTCCAATGATAGCAACTTGAATAGGTAACGGCTTATCCTCTTTGTCCTTATTTGCATCCGCGATAGTTATTTGTTCTTCCATCGTCGGTGGTTCTGGTAAACTTTCGCAAACTGCATCCAATAACTCCCCAGTTCCCGTGCCGCTAATCGCCGAAACTCCAATTGGCGCCACGTTTTTGGAAGACAATTGCCAAAAATCTAAAACCATCTCTTCGCCTCTTGTGCTCGATTCGCACTTATTCACCGCTAAATGGACCGGAATGTCCGCGTGATGCTTCCTCAACCAACGAAAAATTTCTTTATCCGCGGCAGTTAATCCAGATTGACCGTCTGTGACGAAGATTAAAACGTCCGCCTCTCTCACCGCTTCCGCTGCTTGCGCTTCAATCATCCCGGGTAAAATTTCGACGCCTCCAATTCGATCGATCGAAGGCGCCGCGTTTGGGTCTCCGGGTAAACTTTCCAATCCACCCGTATCCACGAGCATAAACTCGTGGTCTCCCCAAAACGCTCTCACGTACATTCGATCTCTCGTGACCCCTGGCTCATCAAAAACGATCGCTCTTTTCGTCCCCGTCAATCGATTAAACAGCGCCGACTTCCCCACGTTTGGTCGTCCAACCACGGCGACTTTCGGTAACAACTCCTGCGGAATGATCCCCCAATCTCTCCTCGTCCGTCGTCTTCTCGTTTTCTGGTTGTCCTCTGGGACTTTTTTCTCCTTTTCTTCTTCTTCCTCCTCCTCGTCTGTGGTATGATCGCTCACCGTTTTCGTCAGTTCCAACTGTTCCATGCTTTCCGCCGAGACTTTGGCCAATTCTTTCGCCCAGGAAGAGGCAAATTTCTCCGCTTCTCGATCCATCTCTCTTTGCTCTTTCGAGGGGACTTCGACGGTCTTCGTTCGATTCGAGTCGATGGCACTCGCGGTTGTTTTTTTCTTCGTCTTCTTCTTCTCTTCTTCTTCTTCTTCTCCTCCTTTCGCGCCCGTCGTCGATTCGCTTTTTGCGGCGGCGGAACAATCTGGACGAGAAAAGGAAGACAAAACGCGGGGCGACCCCACGACGTAACGCGGTCTCACTCTCGTCGTCGAAGACGCACCCCGGGGCCCCTTCAAAGAGGCGAGCACCGTCATCGCACCTCCGCCAATTTGGTTCCTCTTCTCCTCGTCCTCGTCCTCGTCCTTGCCGCTGCTCCCGCGACACCGTCGTCCCGAAGACAGCGTCGTCAGCGTCGGTTGGCGACCACCAGAGACGACGACGACGATGCGACGACGAAAAAAAGAGCACCGTCGAAAAAGCAGACGACCACCACCGAGCGCGACGTGGCGTCCACTCAAAGCCGCCATTTTTGGACGACGACTTCTTTTCCGACGAAGGGGATGGACTAAAAAACCAATGCCAATACTACACGAAGCGCTTTTGTTTTTTGTGATGAAAAAATGAATGAAAAAAGCGATTGATGATAAAAATGTGATAAAAATGAAATTAAAAAACAAGTGATTTATTTGTACGTCTCTGCTATTGGCCGGGCCTTAAGAGGATTGCTCTTCGTGATTATCGAGCGCTTTCTTTCTTTCTTTTTTTCGAGACGAACGAACGAAGAGGACCTTGTGGCAGACGAACAAAAAGTGTGGTACGTACCACCGTTATACGAATACTATGGACTGTTTTTTCCTTTTTAATTTTTAATTAAAGTCGAAGGAAAAAGGGAAAAATATAAAAATTCCAAAAAAAGAACAAAGAGAGTATTTTACCACATTTTTGTCGTTCTTCTTCTTCGTCGAGGAGTAGTAAAGTATTGGAAATGCCCAAAAACACCATAGCAGACGTACAAATAAATCACTTGTTTTTTAATTTCATTTTATCATTTTTACCACCAACCGACATCATCGTTCTCATCATCATCGTCACAACGAACGAAAAAAGATGATTGACGCGACGTTTTCAACACCACCACCAACAACAACGGACGACGACGACGACGTAAACGACGACGACGACAACTTTGATGACGATTCTGATTTTCTCGGCGAGCGACTGGCGTCTTTGACGATGCGGCTGAAGGGAGGAGGAGGAGGAGGACCAAATTTTACGTCGAGAAACAACTTCGTCACGTTTACATTTCGAGTGAAATTTTACACCAATTGGGGAGAGAATGTCGTCGTGTGTGGGAAATCGCGCGCGATGGGCGCGTACGATCCCACGAAAGGGGCGTGGATGAGCTGCGAACACGTGCCGAAGAAGAAGAAGAAGATACAGAAGAAGATACAGAAGAAAATACAGATACAGAAGAAGAGAGACGGTGATGGAAGTCTGGCCCCGGAAGAAGAACGCGATGGTGATGATGTCGATGATGATGGTGTTGCGAGTACATTTTTGGAAACATGTGCCCCCAGAGAAAGCGACGACGACGACTTTGACGAGGAGGAGGAGGAGGAGGAGTACGAAGGAGACGAACTGGTGTGGACGGCGACCAAAACCATGCGATGGGAAGACCTGATGGAATACAGGTACGCGGTGGTGGATTCACACGGGTCGGTGATATTGTGGGACGCACCCATTCGAATACCCGCGCTCGAACGGCGGACGTCTCAATCTTTAGAGCGCTTGGACGGAGGCGCTGGGAACGGCGAAAATGTGGTGGTGGAGTTTATGGACACATTCGAGAGAAAGAACCACGAGGAGACGCTGTTTTCAAAGAGAATATTCGCCGAGGTGGTTTTGGATAAAGCGTTAATAGAGGGAAGTGGAGGAGGAGGGCGTAGCAGTATGAGTAGTGATAGTAGTAGAAATGTTGGTGAAGCGATGAATGCTGTCGTGAAGCCTCAGCCGTGCGAATTTTTGCGAAGCGGCATTTTGTGCGAGAAAACGAATGACACTAACGACGACGCGAACTTACGTGTAGTTGTTTTACGGTTTCAAGTAAAAGCGATGCGAATGCCAAGTAAACGCCCGGGAGGTAAAGTTTCCGTGAGAGTGACGGGAAGTTGTCAATCGCTCGGGAAGTGGGATCGCTCGCGAGCTATGCGAATGGGAAACGACGAGTGCTTTGAAGTGCCGTCTATGCCGACCGATGCGTTAGAACATACCACTAATGGAGTAGATAGTAGTAACAACAACGGATACTGCTGGCACTTAGAAGTCGCGTGCGCTTCGAACGAGCTTCCCGTGAGATACAAGTACGAAATTTGGGACGACGATATCGAGCAAGTCATCGAGTGCGAAGAATACGCGCGAACTATCGGTATCGATTGGGACCTAGAAAAACGCAAATTCGAAGAAGAGCAACGAAAAACAAACACAAACAACAACCAAAATTGGGGAGAAGTTGGAGGGACGACGACAGAAATAAACGACGGCGAGGAACATGCAGAGAAAACACCGATGAAACACCGCGCGACGCCGTGCCAAAAGAAGATGTCATCGTCGTCGTACGAGCCACCAAAATGTATCGTAGCTTCTGACGGACACTTTGCGCACGCGAAACCATTTCGTTGTGCAGGCGTTGCGGTGCCAGTCTTCTCTTTGCGATCTTCGAAATCCCTCGGTTGTGGTGAGTTTTTAGATCTCAAATTGATGGCAGATTTCTGCCGCGAATCCGGATTTCGGATTTTACAGTTGCTCCCGGTCAATGACACGAGAGTGCACGGGATGTGGTGGGACTCGTATCCGTATAGTTCTTTGTCCGTTCACGCTTTGCACCCGTTGTATTTGCGCGTGACTGAACTCGATCAAGAGGAGTTGAATTTCCCTGGGAGCGAGGAGATGACGAAATATATCGAGGCAAAACGCCGCGAGCTTCAAGAGCTGAAAGAAGTCGACTACGAAGAGACGCTTCGAGTGAAAATGCTCGTCGCTCGAAAGTTGCACAAGGGTTTCCTCGCTTCGATGCCACAAGGAAGTGGTGCATATACAAACGGGTTGTATATGAGTAATAGTAGCAGTAAGAAAGCTTTACTTGAGTCGTTCGAGCGGTTCGTGAGCGAGAACCAGGAGTGGTTGAAACCGTACGCGGTGTTTTGTGCATTGGCTGAAATTTTTCAAACCACTGAGCATTGGCTGTGGGGTCACCTCGCGAAGTGCGACGATAAACTGATCGAGAAATTGACCGATCCGGAAACATCTCCTATTTATTCAGAGGGCGTGCACTTCGTGTACTACTTGCAGTGGCGTTTGCACGTGCAACTGAAAGAGGCCTCTTCATATTTGAAACAGTTTGGCATCGCGCTTAAAGGCGATTTACCGATTGGTGTCGATAAACGTTCCGTGGATGTGTGGAGAAAACCAGAGTTGTTCCGTTTCTATACAAACACGGGCGCACCACCCGATGCATTCAATAAGATCGGTCAAAATTGGAAGTTTCCAACCTACGATTGGGAACAGATGAAACGGGATGGAAATTACAGTTGGTGGCGTTCGAGATTACACTTGATGGAGAAATATTTTTCGCTCGTTCGTGTGGATCATATCTTGGGATTTTTTCGCATATGGGAACTGCCAGCTCACTGCGAGTCTGGAATTATGGGTCGGTTTCGCCCGTCTGTCCCAATATCAAGGCAAGAACTCGAAGCGGTCGGCCTTTGGGATATCGATCGATTGACAATTCCCAGAGCAGACGCGTCTGACATGGAATTCTTTTTCGGCACGAGAGCGGCGGAAGTTGCCGCTCGATTTTTCGATGAAAACGAGCTCTTTACGAACGCCGGTGACTCAAACGTTCATAGAAGAAGAGGAGGAGGAGGAGGAGGAGATTCCTCGTTCACCAAGCGTTTGCAAAACAAATATTGGACGTTCAAACCTGAGTTTTCCACGGAGGTGCAAATTTTAGAGTGCGAGCAGTTGAAAATTCGAGAAGGATCGCCAGATTGGCTCGTCGCTGAAACAAATGAAATTAAAAACGTTTTACTTGAACTCACCAGAAACGTCTGTTTGTTGAGATCGGCGTACGATCCAAACGCTATCGAGAGTGGTCATAGCGTTGCGATGTTTGATAAGGATGCGTTTTATCCAAGATTTGATATGGAACAAACGCGGCTGTTTCAAAAGCTCGAGTGCTGGCAGCGCAGCACACTTTCTCGAATCAGTCACGAACATTTCACGACGCGACAACGGTTCTTGTGGACCCAAAACGCGCACACGACGATACCTGCGATTACAAACTCGACAAACATGCTCGTTTGTGGTGAAGACTTGGGGTTGGTTCCGGATTTTGTTCCCGGAGAGATGCAAAATTTGGGCATTTTGGGTTTGCGCATTCAACGGATGCCGGCGCCTGAGCAAGACAACGACAGCAATAACAACAAGGAATTTGGTATTCCGAGCAGATACCCTTACGATACCGTGTGCTCTCCTTCCTGTCACGACACGACAACATTTCGCGCCTGGTTCGAAGAAGACGAAAATAGACGCAAAAAGTACTACTCGCAGATTCTCGGTCAAGACATCTCGACAACGCCGAAACAGTGCACGACGGAAACTATGCGTAAAGTCATCAAGCAACACTTAGAGTCTCCCAGCGCGTTAGCGATATTTGCGCTGGCGGATGTTTTAGCCATGGACGGAAAGTACATAAACGAGCGCGACCCGAACGAAGAGACCATCAATGATCCGACGAATTCGCGTCACTATTGGAGATTTCGGTTTCATATAACTTTGGAAGATATGAAGAAGAACGAACGGTTAATGGGGGACCTCAAGAAGATGGTTTTTGAGAGCGGCAGAGACGTCCCAAGATGAAATAGATTAGATGAATAGACTTGTGTATGTATATGGGCATATACGTTAGGAGTACTAATACGTGCTAATTTCTATACCTTTTGCTGCACCTATATCATCACGCCAGAAAAGCTAACTCTATCCTAATTAAGCTACTGCATGAACGACGTCTTCAAATCTTCTCGTCGAACAATACTTTCATGTACTCATCCTGATGCCAACGTCCAATCTCACAGTGCGGCACGTTCTTAAAATATTTCGTGAAAACTCGCGCGTTTCCTCGCGCGCGTTGTCTTTGCGCGAATTCTTGTACTTCATTCACGGGCACTAACTTATCGCTCTCAGAAAAGAGCATCTTCAATGGCACGTTCGTATCCAATTCTGTCTCCCACGCCGCGTACGCGTTGTTTATTTTTCTTTGCAAATTCTCATCCGATAATAATGTCTCTGCCAACACATCTAACGCAGATTTCGCCAGCTCACCCATTCTGCTCTCTCCTCCTCCTTCTTTTGCATCGTTATCGTATATATCTTCCACTCTACTCCCTAGCAACACCGACGCGAACGCTCGCGATATGACGTTAGCGTTCAGTCTCGCTGGTGCGCAATCTAATGTCACCGATTTAATCTTCGTCTTCCACTTCTTTGCTAATTCCACGTTTATTTTACACTCTTTGTCATCTCTCTTATCGCTCGCGTGATACAACAAATTCCCCGCGAACAGAAACCCGCCGTTCGAAAACGAGTGCACGTGCACCCCTTCCACGTCCTTCTCTCTAAAAATACGGAGAAAGTCGTTTGCAATTTGCGTTGTCAGTTTCGGCGAAAGCGAGGCGAGCGCGGGTGGCGCGACGACGATAACTTCTTCGTGTTTGTCCTCATACATGTGCGCATACTTTGCCACGTGCTTCTTCTCGCTTCCGAACCACGCGAAAATGACCACCACGTCTTTGCTCCTCTTTTTCTCGTCCTCGGCCTCGTCGTCGTCTCGACGAAGATGATGATTCCGGACGAATCGAAACACATCGATGGCGTTCGTTTTCCGCTCTCGAACGCCGCGTGACGGCGAAGACGACGACGACGTAAACGACGAGGCGCCGACACCGGCGTGCGCGCTCCCAACGACGCCGCGCTCCGCGCCGAACCCGCTGCCTCCTCCTCCTCCTCCTCCTCGCGCTTTGTACTTTTTGAGCAGAGCTAAGGAGACTAATCGAGAAGATACGGCGGCGTGCATGGTCCAGAGTCTTCGTCTCGTGGCTGAAAATGAAGCAAAAAACGACTCGATGAAAAAATCTCTATTCTTGTTCTCGCGTGTAGTAGTATTAATAGACGGCTGACTGACAACACACTTACGTGTACTACGAAACGACCAAAACGCGACGACGATTTTCCGACGTTCCGCGATGACGACGACGATGCTGGTCTTCAGAAGCTCAACTCCAAATATCTCGAACGTATCTGCCTTCTTTCGTCATATCCCTGAGAATCTCCTCGTTTTCTTCTCCCGTTCCCGAGACGATGGAGAGTAAGGTTTTGTGCACGTCTTTGGCCATGTGCGCGCCGTCGCCGCAGACAAAGACGTACGCTTTTTCGCGGAGGATCAAGTCGCGCATTTTCTCTTCGTGTTCGGCGAGTTTGTGCTGGACGTAGACTTTTTTTCCAGACGGGTCCTCTCGGCTGAAAGCGGAGACAAGGCGGGTGAGAGTTTTGTTTTCGACGAAAGCGTTGAAGTCGGCTTCGTACAAGTAGTCTTCGTCCTTGCGTCGACAGCCGAAGAAGAGCCAGGATTCCGCGAAGCGTAAGGAAGGATTTGCGCGCGCTAAAGCTTCCCGTTTTTGTAAGAAACCGCGGAATGGAGCGACGCCTGTGCCCGGCCCGATCATGATGATTGGCTTGGATATATCTTCCGGTAATCCGAACGTTTTCGTGGGGACTTTGTAGATTGGTATTTTGATGTCTTCATTGTCAAGAGGAAGCCGGTCGAGCCAATTCGTAGCGACGCCCAATCGCGTTTCTTTGCTCTCCGGAGTTTCGTATTTCACCACAGAGAAAGCCACGGACGGGTTCTTTTGCGAGTCTTTACAGCTCGTGATGGAGTACATTCGCGGCAATAAGGGCGACGAGATGTCGAGTAATCGTTCTAAGGAAATCGAGCAGCTCGGGTACGTTCGCAAGAGCGTCAGAAGAGTTGGACGTTCGTCGGTGATATCCGTTCTAAATCGCTCTTTTCCATCGCGGGAGGAAAGAAACAGAAGGCGATCTTTCTCCTCATCGTTTGTGCAACACTCGGCGAGCGCGCGGAGGAAAGATTTCCTCGGAACAGAGGTGATGTCGATGTATTTTTCAAGCGCGTCGCGAACGGTACACGGCGTAATCACGTACGGAAGTGGCTTTGTCGTCATCGACACATCGTCACTACCCGGCGGTGCCATGCCTTCTATCCACTCGAGGTCGAACGTTTTTGTCTCGTCCGCTTCTCCTAACCGACTAATCAACTCGGACACTAACGCGCTGTCGTTTTTCGGTAACACCGCGAGCGAATCTCCCGGTTCATAATTTTCAATCGAATCATTTTTATTCTCGCAATCAAATTCGAGATGCACGACTCTTCGGTCAGACAAAGTGTTTGTGAGAATCTTCTTCGACGCAATTTTGGCATAAAACGGAGATTCTCTCGTCGCGAGCATGTCTTTCCTTATTTGCACTGGGGATGGTGGATTTCCTGTTGGTTTGTTGTTTGAAAACGATATTTTCACGCGCGCTGGTTGCAACGCTGGAATACCTTTATACGACGATGACACCGCTGAATTTGAATGATCCCTAGCTTCGTTGGCCGATGCATCTGTTGTTGTCGTTGATGTCGTCATCGTCGTCGTCGTCGCGTCTTTATCATCGACACCTTTAGAATTAGTGTTCAGAAAACTTTTCGGATTTTCTCTGGCTGATTTTGCTCGACTGATGGCTTGATCTAAATCTACCCATAACGTATCTACCCACGCGTCCACTTGTTCATATAAACCGAGTGTATCGTCCGCTTCTAATCTTTTCTTATACATGGTCGCACCACCTTTTTCCATGATTGTTGAAAACATTCTCGGAACTGCCATAAATGCGGAATAGTTTTGATCGCCAAGACCTAGGACAGCGTATTGCGTCCCCGCGAGAACAGGATCGCTCGCGGTTGTCTTCTTCACTCTTCGCTTTAACCTTGTGAGAAACATGTCGCAATTATCCGGCGCGTCTCCATCACCTGTACTCGAAATGCAAAACAAAACAACCGTCCCTGGTTTCAAAGATGTTTCCGCGTCGAGTTCGTTGCACGCAAAACACTCGATGCGCGTCGTCGTGGTCATTTTATCCTTCTTATACCTTTCCGTCGTCTCGGCGGCTAAATTTTTACAGATCTCCGCCGCGTTCCCAGTTTGTGAACCGTACGCAAAAACCACTTCGATCGGCTTATTTCTCTCCGCTCGTGCCTTCTCTTCCTTGACAGCTTTGAGCACGTTCGGTAACAACCTCTTTTCCAACCAAGGCAACACCCCTTCCTCTAAGCCAATTGCGTCGTTCGCCAATCCTTTCTCGCACAATCTGTGCGCGCCTAAAGCCGCTAACGCGTTATCTAACGTTTGCGCGGCTTGATTACAATCCTTCGCGGTGGTCGTTTGACGATCTAAAAGTAGATTCGTATCGCCCAAACCCATTACGGCGTATTGAAATGTATTCTCATCGAATGGTGGTACTGTTTTATCTCCGTCCTCCGACGATAGCTTTTTCCTCATCTTGTTGAAATACCGAATGCAGCTTCCAGCTTCCTCCGCCGGTTGCGCGTTTTCCACCGTTTCTACGACAAAGATTGCCCTTCTTTTCGTGCTGTTTTCGCTGTCGTTGCTATTTTGTAATTCCAGCGTCTTTTTAAAATCTTCCATCGACGCCATCGTCACGCGCACGTCCCTCGCCTTCATCCCATGCTTCATAAAAAACTCCTTTTCCATCGCTTCTTTCAGGTCTCTGGCAACTTGCTGCGCCGCTTCACCACCGTGCAAAACGTAAAACGTTTGTTCGCTTTTTGGATCTTTGTTACTATTCATTTCTTTAGTTGTTTCTTTTGTCGCCTTTGTCGTCGTCGTCGTCGTCGATCCATTCGTATCCGCTGATGTATCTTTCCTTGACGACGTCGGCAAAATCTTCGTGCGTTTCTCGCCGGTATTCGCCGTGGACCTTCGCATGTTCGCCATCAACGCTGCCGAACCGGTTAAAGGTACTTTCTCGGGCGGCGGCGGTGCTGTATTTTCATCAATCATTTTCTTCTTCTCAGCGGTAGTCTCAGTGGCAGTACTCCTCCTCCTCGTCACGTCCATCCTTGGTCGAAGTTGTGACCGTTGGTCTTCTTCTTCTTTCGCGTTATTTCTCGTCGTCTCCTCGCATCTCCCTCCTCTCGCGACCGCCCGATACAGACCCCACCCCACGCCGCCCGCGAGCGCCGTAGGCACCATCACAAAGGGCAAAAACAAGAGAAGAAAGAAACCGACTGCGCACGCGGTCATCATCAGAGACGGCACGACCATCACCCGTTGGACGTTTCGTTGTCGACACAAATACTCGTACCAAAAGGCGGTGGTGGTGGTGGTGGTGGTGGTGGTGGTGGTCTTCTTCGGGACGCCTCTTTCCATCGTCCTCGTCCTCGTCGGGATGTCGTCGTTAACTTCTACAATGGATAATCTTTTCTTCCAATTGTGCACGACCAATCTCTTCTCTCTTGCTTCTCTCGCTCTCTTTACTCGCCGTCGTCGTCGTCCCAAAAAGACACTATTTAAAAGTCTTCTTCCTCTTCTTCTTCTTCTTCTTCTTCTTCTTCTTCTTCTTCTTCTTCTTCTTCTTCTTCTTCTTCTTCTTCTTC
>MDTG01241939.1_pt1 | contig 11696 bp, 10 predicted proteins | sample 811421 | NCBI WGS metagenome assembly MDTG01 (sample SAMN05326645, study PRJNA326480) | marine metagenome | isolation source: seawater | place: Pacific Ocean: South East | collected 2011
GTTTGAGCAGAAGATGACCAGTCCAAAGGAGCTCCCATTTCTTTAGACATTGTGTCTGTAATTTCGTCCCATCTAGAATTATATACATCTAATAAATTTTCTAAAAGATTGATTTTAATTTTTTTGTCAACCTGACTCCAGGAAATAAAGGCTTCCTTTGCAGCTTTTACAGCAATATCTACGTCTTTTTTACTTCCTAAAGATATAACTGCATATGCTTCTTCATTTGAAGGATTAATTACATCTAAATCATTAATAAAATTTGGATTAACCCATTTTCCATTAATATAGAATTTACGTTTATCAATCATATTCTAAAAAAATCAAATATTAACATTTATGTTTTTTTATATTAGAATACAAACATATACAAAAAGAGGCTAAATTGACACTTGAAAATATTAAACTTGACATTGATTATGTAAGATCTCAATTTCCAGCATTTAAAGATGAATTGTCTAAAGATTGGTCTTTCTTTGAAAATGCTGGCGGAAGCTATGTTCCACATAATGTTATTGAAAAATTAACTAAATTTATGACTGCTACTAAAGTTCAGCCATATGCTGAGTACTCAATGTCAAAAATAGCTGGTGATAATATGGATAGGGCAACTGAACTATTTTCTAAAATGATTAATGCAAAACAAAATGAAATTCTTATTGGTGGATCTACATCTATAAATCTATACGTTTTATCAAATGCATTAAAAAAATATATTAATCAAGATGATGAAGTGATTGTAACAAATCAAGACCATGAAGCTAATATTAGCCCTTGGAGAAGACTTGAAGAAAATGGCGCAAAGATAATTGAATGGAAATTTAATAAAGAGGATCATGAATTAAAAATTGAAGATCTAAAAAGATTAATTACTCATAAAACAAAAATCTTAGCTGTAACACATTGCTCAAATATTGTTGGTTCTGTTAATAATTTAAAAAAGATATGTGATATTGCCCATAATAATAATATAATTGTAATTGGAGATGGTGTATCTTTTGCACCACATGGATTTCCAGATGTTAAAGAATTAGATGTAGATTTTTATACATTTAGCCTTTACAAAACATATGGTCCCCACCTTGCATTATTATATGGAAAAGAAGAAATTCTCAAAAACTTGCCAAATCAAAATCATGAATTTTTGCAAGGACAGTACCCATATACTATAAACCCTGGAGGACCAAATCATGAAGAGTTAGTATCTTTAATTGGAATTTATGAATATTTTGAAAATTTATATAATTATCATTATAAAAAAGATGATTTAAATATATTGAATAAAATTAAGAAAATTAATAATTTGATTTCGATTCATGAGGAGTACATTGCTAATCCAATTTTAGAGTATATTTCAAAGAGAAAAGATCTAAGATTAATTGGAAAAAATAAAATAGAGAACAAAAATAGAGCACCCACAATATCATTCACTTCAATCAAAAAAACATCAAAAGAAATATCCCGTATTTTGATCAAAAATAAAATAGCTACTAGAAATGATAATTTTTATGCATGGAGGTGCTTAGAACATCTTGGTATCGATACTAACGATGGGGTTGTTAGACTCAGTATGACACATTATAATAATATTGATGAAACAGAAAAGGTAATTTCTGCTTTAATGAAAATTTAAACAACTTGATAATATTCTAAATACCAATCTATAAATTTTTTAATACCAGTTTTTATATTTGTTTTTGGGCTATAATTTAACTCACTTTTGATTAAATTAATATCTGCATGAGTTTTAACAATGTCTCCTCTTTGCATTGGTAGTTTTTTAATATTTGCTTTTTTGTTTAAAAATTTTTCAATGTATTTTAAGTACTGAATTAAATTTTTAGGTTTACCATTTCCTATATTATATGTTTTGTAAGGTATCTTATTTATATTTTTTGATTTTAAAACAGCTACAATACCGTCAACTACGTCGTCTATATAAGTAAAATCTCTAGTATGTTTACCATTATTGAAAAAATCAACTTTTTTATTTCCTATGATATTTTGAGTGAATTTAAATAGAGCCATATCAGGCCTCCCAAGAGGTCCGTAGACAGTAAAAAATCTTACTGCAGTACATGGAATATTATAAATATTAGAATATGAATAAGCCATTACTTCATTAGATTTTTTTGTGGCTGCATAAAATGAAAGTGGTTTATCAGTGTTAGATTTTTCTTTTAATGGAAATTTTTTGTTATCACCATAAACTGAACTTGTTGATGCAAAAACTAAATGTTTAATTTTATTTAATTTACATAATTCTAGTATATTGAAAAAACCTTCTAAATTACTTTTAAAATAAATTCTTGGATTTTCTATAGAGTGCCTGACACCTGCTTGTGCTGCTAAATGTATAATGTATTTAATCTTATTTTTATTAATTAAACTATTTAATTGATTAATTTTTTCTAAATCAATTTTTTTAAAGATAAAATTTTTATTTTTTTTAAGAATTTTTATTCTATCTTTTTTTAGACCCACATCGTAATAATCATTTAAATTATCAATACCTATAACACTATGTTTATTTGATATAAGCTTGTTAACTAAATGAAAACCAATAAAGCCAGCGCAACCTGTGACGAGTATCTGCATTAATTAGTAGGCATTTTAAATTCAGGACCTTTTTGAATACTTTTAGGCCACCTTGAAGTAATAGTTTTAAGTTTTGTAAAAAATCTTATTCCTTCAATCCCATGCATTGCATGATCGCCAAAAAGTGAATGCTTCCAACCACCAAAGCTATGAAAAGCCATAGGCACAGGTATGGGAACATTGACTCCAACCATTCCAATTTTTGAATTTGTTGTAAAGTGTCTGGAAACTTCTCCGTCTGAGGTATAGATACTTGTACCGTTACCAAACTCATGATCATTTACTAAATCTAATGCTTCTTGATAATCGTTAGTTCTTACTACAGATAAAACAGGTCCAAAAATTTCTTCATTATAAATTCGCATATCTTTTTTAACATGATCAAAAAGTGTCGGTCCGACAAAATATCCATTTTCATATCCTTGAATGTTTAAATTTCTTCCATCTAAAATAAGTTTTGCACCTTCATTTTTACCAATATTTATATAATCAATAATTTTTTCCTTATGTTCTTTTGAAATAACGGGGCCCATTTGTGCTTGATCATCAGTCCATGGAGCAACTTTTAAAGTTTGTGCTTTATTATTAATATTTTCAACCAATTTATCTGCAATATCACCAACTGCTACAGCAACTGAAACTGCCATACATCTTTCTCCTGCTGATCCAAATGCTGCACCCATTATACCATCGACTGCTTGATCAATATTTGCATCAGGCATGACTACAAGATGATTTTTTGCTCCTCCTAGAGCTTGAACTCTTTTCCCAAACTTAGAAGATTTTTCATAAATATATTTTGCAACAGGTGTAGATCCAACAAAACTAATTGATGAAATATTTTCACTTTCAAGAATCTTATTAACTATATTTTTATTTCCATGTATTACATTAAAGACACCATCGGGAAGACCCGCTTCAGAAAAAAGTTCAGCAAGTTTAACGCTACACGAAGGGTCTTTTTCTGAGGGTTTTAAAATAAATGAATTTCCACATGCTATAGACAAAGGGTACATCCACATTGGAACCATTGCTGGAAAATTGAAGGGGGTAATACCTGCAGTTATCCCTAAAGGTTCTCTAAATGACCAAGAATCTATATCAGTCCCCACATTTTGTGAAAATTCTCCTTTCAGTAAATGTGGTATTCCACAAGCAAATTCAACAACCTCCAATCCTCTTACAACAGATCCCTTAGCATCATCTAGAGTTTTTCCATGTTCCTCTGAAACAATCTTTGCTAGTTCTGCAATGTTTTTTTCAATTATTTCTTTATACTTAGACAATATTCTTGATCGTTTGAGCGGGGTATATTTAGACCATAACTGGAATGCCTCACCAGAGCTTTTTAATATATTTTTAAAGTCTTCATCATTAGAATTAACAACTTCACCTATTTGCTCACCTTTAGATGGGTCATATATTGGAAGTGTTTCATTAGATGATGATACTATTTTTCCATTTATATAATTTTTTACGATTTTCATTATTTTCTTTTATAAATTAAATATAAGTTTCTAATATATATAAAAATTCCAAATGTTTGGCCAACTATAATTACTGGATCTTGACGAAATATTGCATAAGTTAAAAGTCCTAATCCACCAAAAATACTTAAATACCAAAAAATAACAGGTATAGAACTTTTTCCTAATCTTTCTGAATAAAGCCATTGAATAATAAATCTTGATGCAAATAATCCTTGACCTGTAAAACCAATTATAAGAAAAATAATTTCTATTTTGGATAAGTCTGACAAAAAATTAAACAATATTTAATCCTATAATAAATGATTTAAGTAAATATAAATAAATCAAATTCGTTTTGAATTAAATATAAATATTAAAGTTGATAAAAATAAGTTAAATAATATAAATGTATAAATATTGTAAAAATAATTAAAATTATTGATAATAAAATAATAATTTATTAGAAAATATATAAAATTTGTTACTCCAATAAAAATTAAACTTTTTGAGTCAGAATTAAAATATTTAGAAATTATGTGAGAGGTGTGATCGATTCCACCTATAAATGGTGATTTTTTATTATAAATTCTAATTGAACATACATAAATAAAATCAAAGATTGGATATGCAAAAGTAATTAATAGTACTACTAAGTAACTTAAGTACGTAGGGTTTAAATCTATTAAATCTTTATATTTTAAAAATATAATTATTATTAAACTAGATAATAAATATGAACCAGAATCTCCTAAATAACTTTTATCTTTAAATAAATTAATTATTAAAAAATAAATATTTATTAAAATGATTGAAATAAAACCACTAATTAACGAAATATTCATTTGATAGTATATCAGTGACATAAGATAACAAATCAATAATAAAAAAAAAGATGAAAATATTCCATCCATATTATCAATAATATTTAATGAAATAAATATTCCAAATGAAATAAATATACTTGATAAAATTATAAATAAATCTTGATTATTTAAATAATAAAAATTTAAACCTAATATTAAAAAGAAATAAATAATTAGTTTAATTTTTCCATTTAAATTATATTTATCATCATATAAGCCTATTAAAAAAAATATGAATAATATAAATAATTCATAAAAATTTAAAAAAAAAATAGTATATTTAAAAAAAGATAGTATAAAATAATAGATAAGAAAAAATATAAAAATAATCCCCCCTATTAAATACGCTGGATTATCTGACCATCTCCCAACAATTTTTGGTTTTTTAAAATAATTTCTTAAATTAAATTTAAAGAGTATAATGTGGATACAAAAGATAAAAATAAAAGAATAAATAATAGAATTAATAATATACACTTTAACTAGAAATAATTTTTTTTAAAATTTGATCAATATTTAATTTAGGTGTTTTCTTAATTAATTTATTCAATTTTTTTGTTGATGGATTTCTAAAATTCATATCTTCATAAATAGATGAATAAGCTTGATTATAAGGTATAATTTTTATTTTAGATTTTGATTTTGTTAATTTAACAATTTTATTTGCTAAGTTTAAGATCATAATATCTTTTTTACCACCGATATTAACTACCTCACCATATGATTTTTTATTATTCATTAATAAATAAATACATTCACAAACTTCTTCAACATCTGTAAAGGTACGAGATTGTTTTCCTGTGCCATGAACTGTAATATCTTTATTGTTAAGTGCTTGACTAAAAAACCTTGGTATAACCATGCCATAATTACTACTTTGATGTTTACCAACAGTATTAAATAATCTTCCCACAACAACTGGTAATTTATATTCATTAAAATAACTTAGCACCATAAATTCATCTAATAACTTACTTGTAGCATACGACCATCTAATCTTTTTTGAACATCCATATGTTACATCATCGTCTTCAACGAAAGAACTTTTATTAGATTTTCCATATACTTCAGACGTTGATGCAAAAAAAATTGGTTTTTTAAAAAACTTACATGATTCTAAGACTTTTTCAGTTGCTCTCAAATTTGATTTCATACTTTGAATTGGTTTATTTAATATTGTCTTAACACCAACTGCTGCAGCTAAATGTATTACTAGAGAAGATTTTTTTATTTCCCTTCTTAAAAACTTATAATTTTCTACGTTTGAGCGAACAAATCTTAATCTATTTTTATTTTTTATATATTTATTTTTTAAGTAATTAATATTCTGGATATTTCCAGTAGACAGATTGTCTAAAATAAAAACATTAAAACCTTTAGAAAGATATAGATCAGACAGATATCTGCCTATAAATCCAGCTCCACCAGTGATTAAAACATTTTTTGTCATTAATTTAAAATTTTATATAAATATTTTCAGAAATACTTAAACATCAAATAACAATTCGTACAGGTATTTTATGTATTTATACTAGATTTATCCTATAATATTTACTTCTTGATATAAAAGAATCATATTCAGATAATTTTTGATTAATTATTACATTTAAATAATTAACTTCATTTATGATGTTTCTGTTTATTATACTTATAATTTATAATTAGTACTCTAATAATATCAAATATACCATTAAATAACCTATTAAAAGTACCATAATTTGAAGAACCGTAAATTCTTGCCCTATGGTCAACATTGACAAATTTAGTTTTTTTATTCCTTCCCTTGAAAAGAGCAGGAAGGAATCTGTGCATTCCATTAAAAAAAGGCAATTGCATAAAAGTTTCTCTATCAAATATTTTTAAAGAACATCCGGTATCATCGCATTCGTCATTAAGAATTGTTTTTCTAAAATTATTTGCAATTTTAGAAGATATTCTTTTTATAAAAGTGTCTTTTCTCTTATGTCTTATGCCTCCAACCAATGCAATTTTATCTTCTGAAAAATAAATATTTAATAGCTTTAAAATATCTTTAGGATTATTTTGACCATCCCCATCAATAGTAATAATTGTTTTTGATTTTGAAAAATTTATTCCCGTGTAAAAGCATTTACTTTGTCCATAATTTTTTTTATGATTAAGAACGACAACCTTAGAATTAATTTTTTTTATGGAATTTAATATAAGTAGGCTATCATCAATACTAAAATCATCAATATAGATTATTTCATCAACTAAATCATATATATTATTGTTTATAAATTCATTAAATAAATTTTGAATATTTTGTTCTTCATTAAATATAGGAACTATTATGGATAATGAATTCATTTAATTATTTTTTTTAAAATTTTCATAAAAATAAATGCCTAATGGTAAATAATAGAAACCATTTATCCAACTTGAAAAAAAGTTAGCCGAGGGACTAAATGGCCATAATGATATTAACATACATATTAGCATTGTTAACACCAAAGCATCATCTCTAAAAGAATTATGAAGAAAATAAATTCTTATAAATTTATTAAAAAGCTTATAGGAAATAAATACAAAAAAAGTTAATACAAAAAATGTACCAACAATTCCAATTTCAGCAAATAACTGTAGATAAGTATGATGAGGATGCGTTGAACAAGCTCCTGGATTAAATTCTGGTTTTGAGCACAATAATCTAAAAGTTTTTGGTCCATGACCTACAATAGGGTTATGCTGAAACATCTTTATTGCAGAAAAATATAGTCTCTCATGATGTTCTGAAAAAATTTTAATATCATCAAATTTTGAACCTATATTCATTTGATTGATAGTGTCACTAATCATTCTTGATTTAAAATTTGGGTTCAGAAAGGATAAAATGACTGCGCAGACTAAAAGAGAGGCCATAGATAAAACATAATAAATTCTTACTTTAGAAATTAAAAGAATGCTTATACTTGTAGAAAGAAGAAAGAAAAAAAGTGCTGTCCTTTCTCCTGAAATAAATATGGCAGCAGCGAGAATTAATATTAAAAAAATTACAAAAAGTTTATTAATTATTTTTGATGTATCAAATAAAATTACTAAAAATATTATTGTTAAAGGAGTTAATCTGGAAACAAAACTACCTAATATTAATTCTTCTCTAAAAAAACTACTAACCCTTTCTGGATCTTGCTGAGCCCATCCAAATATATTTATTCCATAAATGTATTGGTAAAACGCATCAAATGAAACAAAAAGCAATATAGATATTAAAGAGATAGTAAAATATTTCAGTATATTTCTATTGTTATTAATTAAAAAATATACTGCCAATGCAAAAAAGAGAAATCTTACATAAGTTATTGATGATTCAAGTGATAATAAAGGATCTATACTATAAAATGATCTGATACATATATATAAATAAAATAATAAGAAGAATCTTACAAAGAAATTTTTATAAACATACCAATTTTTTTTTTTTAGGGAAAGATACAATCCATATATTGCCAGTACTGAGATTACTAAGTTTGAATAAAAAACACCGGCAACAAGAGATACTGGAAATAGAATAAAGAATATACTTAATATATAATTAAGTACCATTTTAATCTATAAATGTTTTTGTTTTATAAAATTTTGAAATTATAATAATTAAAATATATAGAATAGAAACAAATAATCCAACAGCTACTGAAATAATTAAAAATAAATCGTATTTTTTTGTTGTTGTATAAGTTGCTAGATTTATATCGTAATTAACAGCTTTGAAATTACCAGGGGTATTGATTATCGGATCTTGTAGAAGTTTATTATATACTTTTTCCACTGATTGAATTGATAATTTATCAAAATCACCAATAATTTTTAATATAATATCAATATTATTTTGAATATCCTCATCATTATTTATATCAATATCTTGATTAAACTCTAATAATTTGTACAGTATAGAAGATCTATTTTGCAATTTTTGTAAAGTATTTTCACCTTTAAACTTAAATAATAACATATCTTTATACGCTTCAATTTCTTTAATATAATTTGATCTAATATTTTCTTCAATACTTTTAAAAGTATTAGCTATTATTAACTCTGATTCATCTATATCTTGAGTAACAAAATCAAGTAAGTAATAGTTATCAGTATCAGATTTTTTGATACTAAAATTTTGTGATTTTGAGTAGGTATATTCTTCTTCATCCATAGAAGAATAATCCCCTCTATTAATTATATCATTTGAATATTTTAAAATATTTTCTCTAAGCTCAATTTTTGCATTAAATTTATTAACAAAATAATTTACTAAGTAAGAATTACTTAGTTTATTTTCTATTTTTTGATCCTCACTATGAAATTCAACATCATTTGTAGATTTAAGTGTTTTAAATAATGATGTTAATACAATATACTTATGGTTATCCTCCTCATTTAGAGGCTTAATAATCAATTCGCCTTTATAGCTTTGAGGATAAACAGCATACAACAATCCGCCAAGTAATATAGAAAAAATAATAATTGATATCATAATCCACTTTTTTAAGAATATGAGATGTATAATGTCTAAAATATCAAATTGATTTGTTTCAGGTGTTTGAATTTCTTTGGTCATCTTTTCTGGATATATATTAGTTATAAATTGGTTTGTAAATTCATTATATAGTTAATTAAATAAATATATTCTATCAATATTTAAACCTTAGGATTATAACCATTTACAAGGTTTTTTAAAATCTTATAAATTTCATTAGTGTTGTTTGAGTTAATATAATTTGCAAGTTCAGATAATTTACCCTTTAATATTTTCCACTCTATGAAATTTTCTCTTGCTTTAAAGATTTTATTATGTCCTGTATTTAAAGGATTATTTCCTATCAGAAGTTCTTCATAAAGTTTTTCAGCACTTCTCAATCCGATGATTTTTATTTCAATATCGCCATCTGGATAATTATGATCCTTTATTGTCAAGCCAGAATATTTAATCATTTTCTTTGCTAAATCATATATTCTTACTGGATCACCCATATCTAGTACAAATATTTCTGAAATCTGTTTGTCTTGATTTATACACGTTGATTGAAGAACTAATTTAGCTGCTTCATCAATAGACATGAAATATCTAGTTACCTCAGGATGAGTAACAGTTACAGGACCTCCATTTTTAATTTGATTTTTAAATAATGGCACAACAGATCCAGAAGAACCCAAAACATTTCCAAATCTTACAATACAAAAATTTGTATTATTACTTATGTTGTCTAAGTTTATTAGTTCATTACTAAATATTATTTTTTTTTCATTAGATAATGATTGAAGAATTAGTTCCGCAAATCTCTTTGATGCTCCCATGATATTTGTAGGTCTGACAGCTTTATCTGTACTAATTAATACAAAATCTTGAACATTATTTTTAATTGAGACCAAGGCTACATTTAAACTACCAAATATATTATTTTTTAATCCTTCAGATATATTTTTTTCAACTATAGGTACGTGTTTATATGCAGCAGTATGATAAACAATTTCTGGATTATATAAATTGAAGATTTTTTCTAATACTTTATAATCTTGGACAGAACCTAAAACTGGAACTATTTCAATTAAATATTTTTTGTTAATACTTTTACTTAAATATAATTTATTAATTAATTTTTGAATATTATTTTGAATTTGATACAAATAAAATTCAGATTGCTCAAATAAAATTATTTTTTTTGGCTGATATAAAACAATCTGTCTACAAAGTTCGCTACCTATACTACCACCAGCTCCTGTAATTAAGACTATTCTATTAGATAATTTTTTATTTATTTGTTCAGAATTTAATTGAACTGTTTCTCTTTCTAATAAATCATTGACATCAAGTTCTTGAAGATCCTCAAATCGAATTTTATTATCAGATAAATCAAATAAATCTGGAATTGATCTAACTCTAACACTTACGTTGCTTAAAGAGCTAATGACACTTTTTCTAAATTTTTGGTCACCTTTTGATATTGACAAAAATATGTCTGTTATCTTTTCTTTTTGAACTATCAATTCCAAATTAGCCAAATCTAAAACAGGAAGATCAAATATTTTTCTTCCAATAATTTTATTATCTTTATCAAAAAAACAATAAATATTGAAATTTTCAAAATATGACATGCTTTCAACAAGATTTTTTCCATTTTGATTTGCTCCAACTATTGCAGCTTTTCTATTAGAATTTGATCTATTAAAAAATATAAGATTAAAATCAGATTTTCTTAAAATAAACCTCATAGCATATCTTGAGAAAATAATTACCAAACATGAAATAAAAAAATTTATAATGACAATTGATCTCGGTATTCCATCAATATTTAAGGTATGAACTATAAAACCCAGTATTAATGAATATAAAAATACTGATTTTACGATAGATGCAACACCTTTGTAACTTATGAACCTTATAACTACTGACCCTAATCCAAAATAAATAGATATTGGTATAAATATTAATGGTGCAAGTAGATAAATTAATACAATATCAAATAACTTTTGATAAATAAAAAATTCAGAAAAAAAGTATGGTAAATACTCTCTATAAATAGCTGAACCATTAAATGGGTTATAAAAATAGCTCAATCTTAATGAAAATGAAGCCCAAAAAGAAAATAGTATTATAAGGATATCGTTTGTAAATATTATAAAATACTTAACTGAAATAGGTAGCTTGATTAATTTTCTAATAATAGTATTCATTATATTCTATTCTATTCTATTCTATTCTTTTCATTTATTTATTAGTTCTATCACCATAACCAGACCCAAATACAGTCAA
>MDTG01286589.1_pt1 | contig 11696 bp, 9 predicted proteins | sample 811421 | NCBI WGS metagenome assembly MDTG01 (sample SAMN05326645, study PRJNA326480) | marine metagenome | isolation source: seawater | place: Pacific Ocean: South East | collected 2011
GTGCAAATTTTTTTAGTATATTTACCTGATGCAGACCAGTTTAACCCTCAGTTTAGACAAAAGAAGGAGTCGGAAAGATGGCAAATTTCCGGTTATAATTCGCCTTGGTCACTACCAAAAAACCACGTCAATAGCGACTGGACAAGCAATTCCGGAGGAATGCTGGGACGATAGAAAGAAAAAAATCAAGGGGTCCTTTAAAGGAACCGAAGCACTCTTTCATTTAAACAACCTTTTGCTTAAAGAATTAGTCCAATATCAAGATAAAATAAATCAGCTACGTGAGAGTGGAGAACTAGAATTCCTATCCATTAAACAATTAAAGAATCGTCTTGTAGGTAAAAATAAATACGATTCTTTCTATGAATTTGGTGAAGCAAAAGTGGTTGAGTTAAAAGCTACTAATCGATTTGGAACTGCAAAAAATTATCAGCATTTAATTAATGTCCTAAGAAAATTCACTAAAGGGAGAGATGTGAAATTTAATGAAGTTAACTATGAGTTTCTAGTCGATTTTGAACGGTATCACCTATCAAAACCCGGAAATAGCATAAATGGAGTAGCTTCTTATATGCGCACCCTGAAAGCCATATTTAACAGGGGAATTAAAGCAGGAATTATAAAGCGGGAGGCATATCCTTTTTACAATTATCAGATCAAAACAGTGCCTACTGCAAAAAGAGCGATAAAGCAGGAATCTGTTAAGAAAATATTGGAGATGAAGATTGATCCTTCGGACTTTATGGTTCACTACCGCAACTACTTCATTCTTTCTTATATGTTATTTGGAATGTCTTTTATTGATATGGCATTTCTAAAAGTAGAAAACATTAGGAATGGACGTATTCGATTTCAGCGAAAGAAAACTTCAAAACTTTATGATATTAAGATAACCGAACCCTTAAAGGAAATTCTTAATTTTTATACCAAAGATAAAAGTTCGGATGAGTTCATTTTACCCATTATCAAAAGGGAAAAAGTAGAGTTACAATACAAAGATGTTAAGGACGCTCTCCACCGTTACAATGATGGTTTAAAACGTCTAGCAAAACGTTGTGGCATTGACGAAAAACTAACCTCTTATGTTTCAAGACATAGCTTCGCTACTCACGCTATGTTGAAGAATATTCCACTTATAGCCATATCTGAAATGTTAGGACATAGTAAATTGAATACTACCCAGATTTATCTAAAATCTTTACCTTCGAATCTGATGGATGTGTACCAGGAAGAGTTGAATAAGTTTTAAATTTTCTTCGTAGTCAAATATAAATCAAACAAAAATGCAGTGTATTTATCCTAGCGTTTGCTTACTTTAAGTTAAGCAGAACCCTCGAATTAAGTATTTTCTCAACATTAATAAATGTAAAAATGATATTAATTGTTGAAAAAATCATACAAATAACTGTTGGTTAAAAGCTTTAAATTAGCGTTAAAAACCTCTATGAATAGATTTCTACTTTTCCTTATTTTAATTGTTTGTATTTCAAGTTGTAATATATCAAAAGATAAATCCCGGAATTCCTATAGTGTTTCCACGGAGCTAGTTTCCACATCAGGCAGAACTTCCGAAAAAAAGGACTCCAGCGTAATTTTGATTAATTCTGCTTCAGCTATTCATTTTAAAGCAAAAACTGATACTTTAATTGTTGATTTTGAATTACCTGAAACAGATCACGCTTATATTAATCTTGAAATTAGTGATACTTATAAAGGACGTTTTAAGGTAAAAAAAAGCCTTCCCTTAAAGTTCCCTTTAAACGATAGGACAGGTTTTCACGACATTTCCATATTTAAAGCTACTGAAGCCTCTAACGGCGCAGTTATTGTCAAAAAAATTGAAGCGTTTGAAATCGATAAATTAGATCTTCCCAAAAGGCCGGAAATTGAATTTATTGGAAATTCTATTACGTGTGGAATGGGTGCAGATATTCTAGAGATTCCTTGTGGTAATGGAGAGTGGTACGATCAGCATAACGCTTATATGGCTTATGGCCCCAGAATTGCGCGGGCACTAGATACTGATTTTAAACTGAATTGTGTTTCAGGAATGGGAATGTACCGAAACTGGAATGATGAAGACCAGCCAGTAATGCCTGATGTCTATGAGAATCTCTATTTAAATTCTGACTCGAAGGAAAAAGCAAATTTTGAAAATGCTCCTGATATAATTAGTATTGCCCTCGGTACTAATGATTTTTCGTTAGGAGATGGGGAGAAAAAGCGTACAGAATTTAACCGGGAGAAATTTACGACTGCTTATATTGACTTTGTTGAAATGCTTTTTTCAAAATACCCAAATGTAAAAATTGCTTTACTTGATAGTCCCATGCTTAACGCCGAACAGAAATCTATCCTTTCTGATGTTTTTAAGGAGATCAAAAATGAATTCTTAGAAAAGGAAATCACAATTTTTCAGTTTAAAAATATATCTCCAGGAGGTTGTACAGGGCACCCTGATATAGAAAACCATGAAGCAATGGCAAAACAACTCATTCCCTTTTTTAGAAATCTTTTAAAATCATAACGAATGCAGAAATTATTAATCCTTTTTAGCCTTTGCTTCCTATCTCAAGCGCCAGCTTTTGCAAATGTCAGTCTGCCAGGTGTTTTTGGAGATAATATGGTATTGCAACGTGAAGCCAACGTCAACTTTTGGGGTTGGGCTAAACCAGGGGAAGAAATAGAAATAAGTTCTACCTGGAGTGATAAAATATACACCACCAAAGCCGATAAAAATGCTATGTGGAGCATAGAGATACAAACGAACGCAAAAAAAGGACCCCACCAATTAACTATTACCGGCTACAACCAGGTAAACCTAAAAAACCTTTTACTAGGTGAGCTGTGGCTAATTTCGGGGCAGTCTAATATGGAATGGAGTGCTTCAGCAGGGATAAACAATGCCGAAGCTGCTATTAGGAATTCGACAAACAAAAATATTCGGTTTTTTAACGTTGACCACAGAACAGCCGATTCACCACAAATAGATTTAGAAGGGAATTGGGTAGAAAGTTCACCGGAAACGATGAAGTATTTTAGCGCAATAGGCTATTTTTTTGCTAAAAAATTACAGGAAGATTTAAATGTACCAATTGGAATTATAAATGCCAGTTGGGGAGGTACACCGGCCGAAGTATGGATGCCTGAAGTGTTATTTAATAAGAATGATACTTTAAAGAAAGCTGCTAAAATGCTAGAGGAAAATGAATGGGGACCAATAAAACCTGCTCTTTTATACAACGCTATGATTTACCCCATAAGTTCAATGAAAATTAAGGGAATACTTTGGTACCAGGGAGAATCTAATACCATAAATGCTGATTATTACGAGGAGATTTTTACCAGTTTGATTAAAAGCTGGAGAAGCAAATGGGAAGAAGATCTTCCTTTCTACTATGCTCAAATTGCTCCATATGATTATGGAGAGGGGTTTGCGGGGGTAAAGGTAAGGGACGCGCAACGAAAGGTTTTAAAATTATCAAAAACAGGAATGGTGATGACCAGTGATGTAGGAAATATTCACGACATCCATCCTCAAGATAAACTCACACCTGGAATAAGATTTGCCAACCTGGCTTTAGCTGAAGTTTACGGAAAAAAGATTAAAGCCCACGCCCCTCAGTTTGATTATATAACTACTGAAGGAAAAATAGTGAAAGTACATTTTAAGTATTCAGAAGGTTTAAAAATTGGTCGGGAAAATCCCGAATCTCAGTTTGAGATTGCCGGATCTGATAAAAAATTCTATCCTGCCAGAATGGAAATTAAAAACAATATAATTCATTTAAAAGCCAAAGCAGTTAAGAACCCTGTTTTTGTAAGGTACTCCTGGCAGAATACAGCAAGCTCCAATATTTTTAACGTAGCAGGCTTGCCAGCTTCAAGTTTTACAACACAAAATTAGTTTGGAAGACTGTAGAAATCGTGCATATCATTCAATAATAATGGTTCATCCTTTGCTACAAAGTCTACAAAATCTTCTTCGCCATCCATTCCCGGGAGCGGTACGGTATAAGAATCTTCGTAGTTCTGCCAAAACATCATAAAACCAATATTCACATCATTATTCGTAAGTACCCCATAAAGATTTTCAGAATAAAACTTCTCGGCAAGGCTGGTTTGGGAAGGAGTTACAAAATAGCCCGTTTCTGTAAGGGCAGCTACTTTTAACCTCTCTTTGGCAAGATCTGAAACTACTTGTAATTTTTGGTTGGCAGCATTTAAACCAGAACCATCCTGGGCAATAAGATCGCCATAATTATCCATTCCCAAAATATCTACATATTCATCGCCGGGGTATCTCTCCAGGTAAGCAGATTTGGTTAAGTAAGAATTATCGGGAGAAAATGCATAAAGTAGATTATGAACATTTTTTTCATTCTTTAAATAATCTACCGTAAAACGCCATACAGTTTTAAATTCTTCTGGGGTACTGTAAGCAGCCCCCCACCAGAAAAAGTCTTTTTCAAACTCGTGAAATGGTCGGAAAATAATGGGAGAAAGCGTACCGTCTTCTCCTATCATATTTAGAGAAACTTCAGCAACCTTATCCAGTTTTTGTTTATAGTAGTCGTGATTTGCACCACCGGGAAGAATACTTTTAAAAGCATTTTGCCTTTGAAATTCGGTCATTTCATCGGAATAAAAGGCCTCTCCCTCATAAGGTTCCCGAAAATGCCAGGTAAAAGCATTAATCATTCCGCTATTATAAGCGCGTAAAGCATTATTTATAATTTGTTGCTCCTGCTGATAAAACCAGTTCTGTGCAGTACCATCGTTTTGATCATCGGTTATAAACATAAAGTCTGACCCCAACAATCCAGGATCGCTTAGTGTAGTTTTTTTCATATCAGAAAAACCATCATTTCCATCAAAGAACGAGCTGAATGCATCCTGCTGGCCTACTATAAAATGATTATCTGAAACCGATTTTAGGTTATAAAATAAAGCAACCGTTTCAGCAGTAGCCGATGCATCTACCATATAACTTAGTGTTTCTTCCGGCGCAAAAGCATAAGTTTCTGGAGTTTCTTCTTCAGGTTCTTCCGGAATTTCTTCTTCAGGGTTTCCATGTTCCTCGTCTGGTTCGTTAATTATCTCATCATCCTTACTACAGGCTGTTAAAAGCACAAATACCAATAAAAAATAGCTAAGTTTTTTCATCTTTTTTATTTTAAAAGCATCATTAGCGCCCTGGAATTATGGTAAGGTGCTTTCCACATGCTTAGTTTATCTTCTTGTATATAAGGTTTATTGGCCTGGTCTATTCTAAAAAACCATTCGCCATTTTGCCTGTCTATTAAATTGTTTTGGGTAAAATCCCAGATATCCAATATCGCAGCTTGGTATTTCTTATCTCCCGAAATATTAAAAGCATATTGTAAACCCAACATAGCTTCAACTTGTGGCCACCAGTGCCTGTCTAAGTCGGTTTCCCCGGTTTCTTCATTTTTTTCATTAATAACACCCTTGTTTTTTACATAAGCTTCTTTCAGAAAAGTATCTGCTACAAGAATTGCAGCCTCAGTAGTTTCAGTGATCAACAATGAATTACCACTTGTTTTGGCAGCATCAATTAGTAACCAGGCAGCTTCAATATCGTGACCGTAAGAAATTACCGCATTTTGCAATGCCCATTTTTCATTGAAAAACAATCCGAAATGGCCGGTCTTATTATTTAAGAAAATTGATAAAAATAGGTTTATCAAATTCTCTAAAGCTTCTTTAACTTTGATATCACCTGTAATTTGCAATAAGGCGGTATAAGCTTCCAAAATATGCAAGTGGGTATTCATTGTTTTTGGAGCGTTTTGATCCTTCGCACTAAGTCGCATATCCTTTATAGGTTTCCAATCCGCCTGAAAAGCTTCCAGGTAACCGTTATCAACAAAATCCCGCGCGTGTTTTTCAACCAACCCAAAAGTTTGCAATGCCTTTTCTTTGGCATTTTCCTCTCCTGATAACTTATAGTATTCAGCATAAGAATAAATACTAAAAGCCTGAGCATAGATTTGTTTTCGAGTATCTACGGTATTTCCCAAATAATCTAATTCCCAGAAAAATCCCTTATTTAAATGATCATAAAAATTTGCTTCTAGGTAATTGTATGCACGATAAGCCAGAACTTTTAATTCAGGATCATTATTAAAGTTACATGCTGCAGAAAAGCTCCATAACAATCGGGTATTTAGAATAACACCTTTATTTGCCTTTTCAATCAAATTATTGAAGTGGTCCCTTTTTCCAACAAACCCGTTATGCATTTCATCTACACCATACTCCCTCCAATAAGATAGAATATTTTGAAGTTCAGCTTTTAGCTGATGTTGAAACTTTTCCGCTTCTACCTGCATTTTATTATCCTTCTGTAATTGTCTTATTACTTTCCACCTGCTGAAGAATTGCTTTAACAGATTCTAATGAAGTATATTTATCCTGCCTAGTATTCATCACATAATCCAACAATATCTCTACAGATGAAACGGCTACATGAGACCTGGTATCTGAAGAAGCATAATAAATAAATACTTTCCCATCATCGTCAGTAATCCAGCCGTTACCAAAAAGAACGTTGGGGACGTCCCCCACTGTTTCTTTATAATTCGGCGCCATAAAATAACCTGCAGGTTGGTAAATCACCTTATCAATATCCTGAAGATCAGTCATAAAAAGATATAGTGTATAGCGTAATCCTCCCGCAGTATTTCTTACACCATGGGCTAAATGCAGCCAGCCTTTTTCAGTTTTAATTGGTGCCGGACCTAAACCATTTTTCATTTCATAAACCGTATGATAAGCTTTTTGGTTAATGATCTTCTCATCTTCTAAAACCGGATTGGTAATATCGCTGATATAACCTAGTCCAATTCCACCTCCTTTTCCCACTTCAATAAAACCATCTTGCGGACGGGTATAGATTGCATATTTTCCGTTAACAAACTCAGGATGTAGCACAACATTACGTTGCTGTCCAGAGCTAGAAATAAGATCTGGTAACCTTTCCCAATGAATTAGGTCTTTTGTCCGAACTATTCCGGCATTTGCAACCGCAGCAGTAGTATCTTGAGGTGCATTGGTATCCTTTCTTTCTGTACAAAAAACACCGTAAACCCAACCATCTTCGTGTTTGGTTAAGCGCATATCATACACATTGGTATCGGGAATTTCAGTCTGTGGCAATTCAATAGGCTTTTTCCAAAACTTGAAATGATCTATTCCATTAGGACTTTCGGCAATAGCAAAGAAAGACTTGCGATCATTACCTTCTACTCTAACAGCTAAAAGATATTTTCCGCCCCATTTTATCGCACCTGGATTAAAGGTTGAATTTATCCCTATTCGCTCCAAGCCAAAAGGATTGGTAGCCGCATTAAAGTCGTACCGCCATTCCAGAGGAGCATGGGCTCCTGTTAAGACAGGGTTTTGATATCTAATAAATACTCCATTTGAATCATCTACCGGCATATTTGGAGTTTCAAGTAATTCTTGATGCTTTTGCCGAATTTTATCGTAACCAGGTATTTTACAGGTTGCTTGTTTTTTCTGCATAGGTTTAAACTTATTTTCTGGTAATATTTGGTTCATTCTTAATATAATCCCACCAATTTTTCTTCAGTATTATCACACATATAATGAGAATTACAATAGACACAATCATTGAAATATTTTTGTGCATTATTAAGTATAATGGAATAATCACTAAAAGGGTTTGAGCAAGTGTGCCTATCACTACATTAAACATATCACGCTTAAATGCTGTGTTCTTCTCGAACCCGGGTTCTGAAGCCTTAATTTTACTATAAATAGGTTTCCAGAAACCCCATGGTCTTGTCTGTTTATAGAAATTAATTAAAACTTGCTCATCAGTTGGAGGTGCCGAATAGGTTCCGATTATGCTTCCTGCAACTGAAATTAAAAGGATTATGGGGAAATAATATAAATCTAGCGTATCCGTAAAAATTGGAAAAATCAGTGCGGGAATAATCCCAGAGAGCATTCCCCAAAAATATCCCTCACCGTTAAACCTCCACCAGTGCCATTTGAGAACATTAGAAACTACGTAACTACCGAATAGAGCGGAAACTATCCATTGTAGAATTGAGTTGACATCCTGTACAAAAAAGCCTAGCACTATGCTTATTAATACAACAACAATTCCGCTGCTGTAATTCATTACTTTCACTTTTGATGATGAAGCTAGCGGATTTCTGTACTTTAAATAAATATCATTTACAAGATAAGCCTGGGCTGCATTTAAAGTTCCTGCAAATGTAGACATGAAAGCAGCTAATAAACCAGCTAATAAAAGTCCCAATAAACCTACAGGAACAAATTGTTGTATTGCAGCTGGAAGTACCTTTTCAAAATCAATAATTCCAGCAGTGGTTAAGTTTAATTCTTCGTAAAACAACAAACCTAATATTGAAAAACCGCCTACCATTAAATATCGTGTAGGAATTAAGGCCGCTATTGAAAAGGCGCTCATTTTGGCCGCTTCTAAAGGTGATTTTGTAGATAAAATTTTCTGCATATCATAATTCGGGGCAGGTCCCGCAATACTCGATAGAATTCCCTTAAACAACATAAGCATGAAAAATATTCCAAAAAGCGAATATCCATCTGAAGCTATCTTAGTATTAACTTCACTGATTATTCCAGACCAATCCATATTAAGTTCCCAACCAAAAAAGGGATTTGCCCATCCTTCGGGAACATTAAGTGTATTCTCGCCCATAGCTTGCCACGCAATTACTGCAATAGCAATAGAAGAAATTGTCATTATAGAATATTGCAATAAATCGGTCCAGACGATTCCAGACATACCACCTAAAACTGAATAGAAAACTGCAAAAAGAGTGAATATAGTTCCATAAAAATGAGGTATATAAGCCGGAGGAACATTAAATGGCACGTAGGCTGAAATAATTTCCCACGGGATAAATATTTCTACAAATTTTCCCAATCCAATAAATCCATAGGCTAGAAAACCAAGACAACTTAAAATAGCAAAAACTACAATAATTGTATGCGACCATCTCCCGCCACGTCCACTATCAAATCGAAACAAAATCCATTCTGCCCCGGTAGTTACATTAGATCTTCTGAGCCATGCTGATAGGTATACCATTAAAAAAACTTGATTAAACACAGGCCATAACCAAGGAATCCAAATACTTTTAAAACCATATACAAAGGTTAATGTAACTAACCACATAGTCCCGGAAATATCAAACATTCCAGAAGCATTAGAAAGACCCATCATGTACCAGGGCAGGTTTTTACCACCTAATAAATAATCATCTTTACTTCTTTGGGCCTTTTTTCTCAAGGCAAGGCCAATAACTATGGTACCAACTAGATATAATAGTATAATTAGGATATCAAGCTCCTGTAGCATTCTTTATTTTTTATTAGTAATCGATTTTTTTAACTTCAGGTAGAAATAATATTTCTTTCAATTCCTCGAAATCTTTAAAATCCTCTTTAGCAACATCTTCTTTAAATGAAGCAAAAAAATGATTGGGGCGCGCATTTCTCCATACTAGTACCCAAGATATTCCTGTGCCTTCAATTCCTGGATACAAAGCTTCTGTCCACCAATTTGGGTTTTCGCCGAATTTAGTATTACCAGTTTCGGTTAGCGCATAAGGCTTGTTTGAATTTCGTGCTTTATTTTTTAGTATCTCAATGTTGGAAATTAAACTTTTAGTAAAAGCTTCATCTCCATCGTGATTATAAACATCTACACCTATAATATCAACAAAATCGTCTCCCGGATAGTACGTATCAAATTCTTCCTTTGAACTCAGAGTATTTGGTGAAAATGCGAATAATAAATTGTTAACCTTTTGTTTCTTTAGAAGACTATAAGTTTCCTTCCATAATTGCTTGTAAGCTTTTGGAGTAGTATTCTCTCCTCCCCACCAAAACCAAGAACCATTCATTTCGTGAAAAGGTCGAAAAACTATAGGTATATAGTCCCCTTTTTCATCTTGAAGCGATTTTAAAAAACTGGAAAGTCTCCCTATCCATAATTCATATTTTTTTCTTTGGTTTCCACCCTCTAGAATCGATGCTACAGCTGGAATTGAGTCCCATGAACTACCCCCAGAAATCGGATTATTAAGATGCCAACTTATGGTAATCATACCCCCTTCTTTATGAATTTTCTTAATATGGTTTTTCATTAATTCAAAAGAAACTGTATCTAAATTGTGTGATCGTCCTAATTCAATATGTCCTACATCAAAGCCGTGTACCGCTGGAAATTTACCAGTTACTTTCTCTACATCGCTTTGTATTTTCCCGCCATCATCTTTCCAACCCACACCGTAGGCCGTTGCATCTTCGTGACCAAAAGCTATTCCTTGCTTCGAAATTTCCTCTATTTTTTTGTAGAGAATTTTGGTTCCTATCGTGGCTTTTTCATTTGCAGTATTAATATTGCTTAAATCAAGGTTTGAGGAGCTTCCGCAACTAATTACACTCAAATAGAGAAGAATAAGTATTACTGATATGAAAATTTTCTTCATTAGGATTTAATTTAAAGGCAAGAAAAATGACAAAATATTTTATTATTAAAAAAATGTTATTTTATATTTAACCTCAGTTTTTTATTAAAAACTATTTTGAAGCAGCTATTAATTATTAAAAATCAAAAATAGCACGATTGTTAATATCAAATTAATAGGATTTTGTCATTTAATGATGAAATTTTTTCCAATTCTAACAAAATCAAATTTATGACAAGAGATGTTCATCGAGAAATCACGCCTTTAGCTCCAGAAGATAGTTTTCTTGTTTTCGACCGAATTAAAGATGATTTTGACTTTCCCATTCATTTTCATCCCGAATATGAGCTAAATTTTATTTTGAATGGCAGAGGAGTTAGAAGAGTTATCGGTGACAGTCTTGAGGAAATTGAAAACATAGAATTAGTATTGGTAGGCCCCAACCTTCAACACGGCTGGGAACTTTATAATTGCACCAATGACAAAATTCACGAAATTACTATTCAGTTTCACGATGACTTATTCGATACTAGGTTGTTGAGCCGAAGAATTATGAAGCCTATTAAGGATATGTTTGAAAGATCTGCTCACGGCATTTTATTTTCAGAAAAAATCGCGAATGAAATTAAACCTAAAATTCTTCAGCTATCTAAAATTGATAGTATTGATTACTTTCTCGAGTTGATTTCTATTTTGCACGATTTAGCTACTTCTAGAAATCAACGTCTCTTATCCACATATACTTCTAATAACAAAGATTTTGAAAATAGTGAGCAGATAAGGATTATTTACGATTATGTTCAGGAAAATTATCATAATAAAATCTCCCTCGCTGAAATTTCTGAATTGGTAAATATGAGCCAGGTATCTTTCAATCGCTTTATTAAAAAAAGAACTGGAAAAACTTTTATTGAATATGTAAATGATACCAGAATAGGCTATGCGGCCAGGTGGTTAATAGAAAAGGAGCTTAGCGTTGCAGAAATTGCTTTTAAATGCGGATTCAATAACATTGCAAATTTTAACCGGGTCTTTAAAAAAAATAAAAATTGTACACCAAGCCAGTACCGGGAAGAATTCCGTGGAATAAAAAGAGTCCTCTAAACTATAAATAAAATGACAAAGAAAATCATCTTTTTCCTCTGTGCTATTCTAATCTTTAGCAGTCTTCAGGCACAACAA
>MDTG01086902.1_pt1 | contig 11695 bp, 8 predicted proteins | sample 811421 | NCBI WGS metagenome assembly MDTG01 (sample SAMN05326645, study PRJNA326480) | marine metagenome | isolation source: seawater | place: Pacific Ocean: South East | collected 2011
GTCCGAGGACGACTTCAAGGCCCTCGGCCGCTCCGAGGACCAGCTCCACGGTACCGACATCGTGTTGCACCTCGGCGAGGACGGCACCGAGTTTGGCGAGGACACCCGGATCTCCGGCATCCTCGAGAAGTACTGCAAGTTCATGCCGGTACCGGTCGTCTTTGGCACCAAGACCGCGTACATCGACGACCCGGAGGGCGCCAAGGACGAGGAAGGAAACGTGAAGCGCGTGCCCGTCGAGGAGCCCCGAATCGTCAACGACACCGACGCCATCTGGCTCAAGTCCCCGGCCGATCTCGAGGACAAGGACTACCTCGACTTCTACCGGACGCTCTACCCGATGAACTTCGAGGAGCCGCTGTTCCAGATCCACCTCAACGTAGACTTCCCCTTCAACCTGACGGGCATCCTGTACTTCCCGAAGCTGAAGAAGGAAATGGACCTGCAGCGCAACAAGATTCACCTCTACAGCAACCAGGTCTTCATCACCGACAACGTCGAGAACATCGTCCCGGACTTCCTGACGCTGTTGCACGGCGTGATCGACTCCCCGGACATTCCGCTCAACGTCTCCCGCTCCTACCTGCAGGAGGACGCCAACGTCAAGAAGATCACCGCCCACATCTCCAAGAAGGTCAGCGACAAGCTCGCCAAGATGTTCAAGGACGACCGCGCTGATTTCGAGGCCAAATGGCAGGACATCCAGGTCTTCACTGAATACGGCATGCTCATGGACGAGAAGTTCTTCGAGCGCGCCGGCAAGTTTGCCCTCTACAAGGACACCGAAGGCACCCACCGAACCATGGAGGAACTCCTCGAAGCGGTCAAGGAAACCCACACCGACAAGGACGGCAACGTGGTCATGCTCTACACACCCGATCCGGAGGGCCAGCACGGCTATGTGTCCGCCGCCCGCGAGGCGGGCTATACGGTCCTGCACCTCGAGAGCCCGTTGACCTCCCACCTCATCCAGAAGCTGGAGATGGGCAGTGGCGAGACCAAGGTCCAGTTCCGCCGCGTCGACGCCGACATCGTCGACCGTCTAATCCCCAAGGATGACGCGCCGGAGAGCGCGCTAACCGAGGAGCAGCAGACCGCGCTGAAGGAAGAGTTCGAGGGCTTCGTGCCGGACAAGATGGTCTACAAAGTGGCCTTTGCCCCCATGTCCCCTACCGCGCCGCCGGTCACCATCACGCAAAGCGAGTTCATGCGCCGGATGAAGGAACAGCAGCGCGTAGGCGGAGGCGGCATGGCCATGTTCGGCGACATGCCCGACACCTACGACCTCATCTTCAACGCCAACCACCCGTTGGTGACGTCCCTGGCCGAAGGCAGTGCGGAAGACCGCGAGCCCAAGGTGCGAAGGGCCATCGCCTTGGCCCGTCTCTCTCAGGGACTTCTTACAGGGGAGGAACTGACTACCTTCATCGCGGAAGGGTACGACGCCCTCTCCTAAACGCTTGATTCGCACCATGAAAAACCTCATTTGGATCGTTCCCCTCGCGCTCATCGCCATCGTTGGCTTCAGCGCCATGGGCAGCTACAACGGCTTCGTCTCGCTCGACGAGGACGTGGATGGACAATGGGCCAATGTCGAAACGCAATACCAGCGTCGTTTCGATCTGATTCCGAACCTCGTCGCCACGGTCAAAGGCGTCGCCGAATTCGAGCAGGAAACCCTGACTGCGGTGACCGAAGCCCGGGCCTCCGCCTTCAATGCCATGCAAGCTGTCGGTGAAGGAACCGGCAGCATCGCCGACTTCCAGCAGAGCAATCTGGTGCTCGGTCGGGCGATGAACGGCCTGCTCGGATATTCCGAGCGGTACCCGGAACTCAAAGCCAACCAGAACTTCTCCGACCTGCAGTCTCAGCTCGAAGGCACAGAGAACCGCATCGCCGTAGCACGCAAGGATTTCAACGCCGCTGTCAAGACTTACAACGGCAGGGTGCGGCGCTTCCCGGGAGCGCTCTGGGCCGGCATGTTCGGCTTCGACCAGCGGGATTACTTCGAATCGGTGGCCGGTTCCGAGGCCGCCCCGGCCGTCGACTTCGGATCCTGATGTCGGCGCGGGACTTCTTCAGCGATGCCGACCGGCAGGCCATTCGGGCCGCCATTGCCGATGCCGAGAACACCACGAGCGGCGAGATTCGGCTCCATGTGGAATCCCGCTGCAAGGCCGACGTTCTCGACCGCGCCGCCGGCGTATTTGAAGTGCTTGGGATGCACAAAACCGCACTCCGCAATGGCGTCCTGTTCTACCTCGCCACGGAAGACCGGCAATTCGCCATCCTCGGTGACGGGGGCATCAATGCGGTGGTGCCGAATGACTTCTGGGACGGGGTCCGGGACACGGTGATCCAAGGACTCGCTGCGGGCAATGCCGTCGAGGGACTTGCCGCCGGCATCCGCTTGGCCGGAGACCAGTTGGCTGCGCATTTCCCCGTGGCGGCGGACGACATTAACGAATTGTCGGACGACATCAGTTTCGGATCATGAGGCAGACACACTTCCTCCTTCTGGCGTTTGCCCTCCTGAGGAGCGGAATCGCGATGGCCCAGGCGGACCTGGACTGTCTGCCCGCCTCCGGGACGCCGGGCACTTTCGTCTATGACTACGCGGACATCATTGGGGCCGATGATGAATTTGACATCAACGCGACCATCCGAGCGCTGAACGACACCACGCCCAACAGCATCGTGGTCGTCACCCACCCCGATTTCTGCGGGGAATCCCCCTTCGATTTCGCAACCGGTGTCGGACGCAAATGGGGGGTCGGCGATGCCGAATTCGACAATGGCATTGTCATTGCGGTCTCCCCGAAAACCGGGGACCGAAAAGGACAGGTCTTCATCGCCGTGGGCTACGGACTCGAAGGCGCCATCCCCGATGTCACCGCTAACCGAATCATCGACAACGAGATGATTCCGGAATTCAAACTGGGTGGAACCGAATCCTATGCCTGGGGCATCGGCAACGCCGTCGCCGTTCTGGGACCGTTGGCCAGCGGCGAAGTCGAAGGGTACGAGCCTGGTGCCCCACTCGATTCAGGGGTCATGTTTGTGTTCCTGTTCTTCTTCTTCTTCATCTTCATTGTACCCATCATCATCGTGGCCGGTGTGGTGCGGAGCTATGGCAAGAACAACGACCTGGGCTCTCTGGTCGCCTTCATGCTGCTCGCCAATCAATCTGCCAACCGGAGCAAGGGCTCCTTTGGGAATTTCAGCAGTGGAAGCGGGAGCTTTGGAGGCAGCGGTGGCTTCGGAGGAGGCGGATTTGGGGGGGGCGGTGCTGGCGGCAGCTGGTAACCGGACACAACACCAAACGAAATGAGTTACGCGAAATGGATTGGAGGCGCCCTCGGCTGGGCGCTCGGAGGACCGATAGGCGCCATCTTCGGCTATGCTTTCGGATCCATGGTTGGGGACACCAGCTTGTCCATCGAGCAGGGGTCCTACGGCCAGCCTCAAGGGCGACCGGGAGAAGGTCCACGCCGTCGGCAAACCGGCAGCGGCGACTTCGCCGCATCCATGATCGTGCTGAGCGCGGCGGTCATGAAAGCGGATGAGCGCATCCTGAAGTCTGAACTGGACTACGTGAAGCGCTTCTTCGTCAGCAACTTTGGCCAGCAGCAAGCCGAGCGCTACGTGCTGACCTTACGCGAGGTGCTCAAACAGGATGTGGACACGCGCGCGGTCTGCCGCCAGATCCAGGGCCGGATGGAGCACAGCAAGCGCCTGCTCCTGCTACAATACCTCTACGGCATCGCGCAGGCCGACGGGCACGTGGATGTCCGTGAAGTAGAAGTCATCCGCCAGATGTCGGGGTGGCTCGGCATCAGCGACAAGGACCGCAAGTCCATCGAGGCCGCGTTCTACACCGACATCGCCTCCCATTACACGGTCTTGGAGGTCTCTGAATCGGCCACCGATGCGGAGATCAAGAAGGCCTACCGAAGAATGGCCGTGAAGTTTCACCCCGACAAGGTGGGCGACATAGGTGCGGATTACCAAAAGCAGGCCCGGGCCCGTTTCGACCGCATCCAGACCGCCTACGAGGAGATCAAAAAGCAGCGGGGCATGAAGTGACCCCCCTTCAAAGACAAAAAAGCCGGACCTCAGGGTCCGGCTTTTTCATGTCATCGCTTTTGATCACTGACGAACGACTGGCAGGCGCCAATGGCCTTCGCCATCCGTGAGGCGGACCGTGTAATGACCGGGTGCCACAGCACCGAGGTCGAGAATCCGACGGCCCGTCGTCTGGCCCTTCCATTGCTCGAACGTGATGAGGCGGCCGCTCGCGTCGCGCACCTCCATTGTCAGGTCCTTTTGTTCGGCACCGAGGTCGAGGTCAATACTGAGCGCTCCAGACGTCGGAACCGGGTAAGCCATGACCCCGTTCAATCCGGCGATTTGGCCAACGCCAACAGGGTTGGTCACCGTGACCGTCAACGGCATCCGCTCAGAGGCACAACCCACCGCATCGACGGACACCTTCCAATCATAGAAGAAGTAATAGTAGTTCTGGCCGTTGGCCCCATTGACGCTGGTGCCGGTGATGGCGCCAAAGTCAGCAAGGGCATAGGGGTATTCGGGGTCGGACCCGATGCCATCGCGCCAAAGGCCCGGGTTGTCGTCCGTGGAACGCAGGCCGTAGTCGGCGCCTGCAGGCACAAAGAAGCCCAACTCCACAGTGCTTTCCCCTTCTGGAACATCTACTGTGGTGGAAGCCAGCTCGGTGCCGTTGGCATTGACCAAGGCCATGGTGCGCGGACCGGCATCTGCAGCGTATACCACCACGGACTCGATGGTCATTCCCTGGTAGGCATCGAAGGTGAGCCAGAAGTTGGCATTCGGGTGATGCTGGCCGTTGTCTTCATCGCGGGCGGGCTTGCCTCCCGTACCATCGGTGCCGGGATTGACGCTTTCGCTTTCCACCCAGAAGGTGGTCGTGGCGCCCACGAACACAGGCACGTCCGCCCCTGCACCGAATGGCAGGACGTCGTCCTCGTTCTCGTACCACAGAAGGTTGTCTCCCGTGGCGTTGAGGTTGACCTCCGCCGGCTCGACGATGGTGAAGTCCTCCGTGGATGGAGCCGCTGGAATCGGGTACACGTCGACCACGATCTCCTCGCTCAGGTTGTCGTTGCCGCAGGCATCAGTGAAGGTAAGCTGGTACGTGCCGGCAATGCCCACCTGAAGGTTTTGACCTTCAACGCCCACGTTCCAGGAGCAGACGCCGTCCTCCGGACCGCTGAGGGTGACAGAGCCGCCATCACAGAATCCAAGTTGGCCGTCAATGGCCACCTCCGGAGCGGTGGGCTCGAGAATCTCGATCGTAACCGGCTCTGAGGTGAAGCTGCAACCGGCATCATCGGTCAAGGTGACGGTGTAGATTCCCGCCTCATTGACTTCGATCGCGTCTTCCGTGGCGCCATTGCTCCACTCGGTGTCGAAACCGCTGTTGGTCGTCAAGGTCACGGACTCACCGGGGCAGAGCACCCCTGCGGGGCCGGACTGGCTGATGGTCGCGTCGATGAAGCAGAATGGGGGCAGCACTATGTCGTCCACCCAGCACGCGTCCGCGCCGCCGGAAATAATGTTGTCCTTTTCGAAGACCCATTCGATGGTGTGGAATCCAGCCGGGAGGGTGAACACCTCTTCAGCCCATGCCAATTCTCCAGACCACTCGGCCACCTGTGCGCCGTCGATGTTGAGGCGCAGGAAATCCCAGCCCTCCTCGGTTGAGACGCGGCGGGCAAAGGTGAGGTCGCCTTCGGAAAGGAACTCCAGCGCGATGGTCAGCGACGTGCTCTGGTTGTCTCCGATGTCTCCGCTCTCCATGCAGAAATCACCCTGGTAGGGATTGTTGGTGGAGACAAACCAATCAGCGTTGCCGTCATAGGTCCACGGGAAGGTGGCATCATCGCCACTTTCCCACGTCTCCATGATCAGGTTGATCGGCTCGAAGAAATCCGCCGTCGTCAGGTACAATTCCTGTTGCTCGGATCCGGTCGTGTTGACGGCGAAGGTGAGCGGGAGCAAACCTCCGAGGCCGGCGTCTTCCGAGACGATGACCGAGTAGCTCATGGTGAAGGTGCCCCCAGGCTCGATGGTCTCCAGCTCATACAGACCGTTAAAGCCCATGGTCACATCCGGATGCTCGAAGTCGAGGATGCCCGTCGCACCGGGCGCGGCATCATGACCATCGTTGACGATGGTGAAAGTCAGGTTGGCCGTCTCCCCGCTCTCGAGGATGCCGTTTCCGCCGTCTTCCACCACCATGTCCACCACGGTGAAGTGCGGGGCGTTCAGGACCACGTTGAAGCTGGCGTTCCAGACGTTGCCATCGGCGTCCACCATTTCCACGTCGAACACCGCCACATGCTGGTCGGCCACGCCGGCCACCACGTCAAATGCGAAGCCGGGCAGCGTGAGCGTGCCGTCGGCGTCGATGTCGCCGGCAGACTCTGCGCCGTCGGTGATCACGACCCACGAATCGGCAGTAGTGATGGTCACTTGCACGTCCATGGCGGTCTCGATGCCCACATTGGCAAGGTCAAGCAAGAGTTCAATGCTCTCCCCCTGGTCGACATTGCCGTCATTGTCGCCCACGACGTCCACTGCGGCATTGCCGTTGTTGAGCACGTAAGGGCCTTCTGCCGGCACCACCTGCACCGTGCTCTGGTAAGGAATCGTGTTGTAGGCCGTTCCCGTAATCAGGTAGTCTCCGGGAACGCCCAGCGGTGTGTCGAGCTGGATAGAGGCCACACCATTTTCGACGAACGCGGAGCCCAAGATCTGATCTCCGATGGTCAAGGCCACCAAGGCGCCTTCGGTCGGGCACGCCACGTCGATACTTGGAGACCCCAAGAAGTAGACGTCCTGGTGTGACAGGGCCAGTTCATCCGGGAACGCCGTGCGCATCACCACCGACGGGTCACCGAAAATGCACCAGGTGTCCATCATCTCCTCCCCGCCAGTGCCATAGCTGTCGATCATGCCGCTGCAACCGTGGGCCACGATAGAGCCGAAGGTGTGGCGAATCTCCACCTCACCATCTTCCACAATCAAATCGGTCATTTCGTCCTGACCCCGCATCGGCGGCGCCCAGCTCTGCAACACGCTGGAGAACGCCCCTCCAATTCCCCCCGCAGGCTGGCCATTGTGGGTGTGCTTCACCCACACTTCCCCGAAACAATCTCCGGAGCCGTCGCTCTCGTCAAAGTCCCCCACGCAGCAAGCCACTGCTGCGAAGAAACCGTACATGCCGTTGTTGGTGGTCTGTCCCACGGCATTGATGTCAAAGCCGCTGGATGCGAAACCGCCATGGTATCCATGACCGGTGTAGTTGATGAACGCCAAGCCCTTGTTGACCAGCTCGACCATGTCATTGGGCGTCGGATTGCCGGCTTCATCCGCGGTCTCCCCGCCGGACGGACTGTTGCCCGCTTGGCTGCCCTCGTAGAGCTCCCACACCTCTTGGTAATCGTAGTCGGTGAGCTTGCTCTTGATGTTGTTGAGGTGCTGCCAGTCGCTTTCGCCATCGTCTCCGATGCCCGCACCCTCATTGGATCCGATGCCCACACCAATGTTGAACCACTCTTCTCCGAGGAATGGGGTCTTCTCGTATTCGAGGGTCCGGTCCACCATGGTTTGCATCTCGGCCACGGTGTGGCTGATGAGGCGGCCCACGAAGAACTCCGGGTAGTGATCATTGCCTTCCACGTAAGAATAGCAAGGATCGCAGTATCCCGTTCCACCACCGTTGGTCAGCAGAGTACTGGGAACCTGATCTTCATCGCCGGCGAGGATCACGTGCGTCATGCCTTCGTTGAAGTATTGATCGGACAAGTAGTCGCGAATGGCGTCGAAGTCCATGCCGAAATCCGCAGCGTAGATGACCTCGGTGGGAATGCCCTTCTCAATCTTCCATTGGACCAACGGGGCCAGAACATCGTCGTACATGGCATCGGTCACCACGACAATTTTGCCATGCTCTTCGATGTACTCGTAGCGCTGGTCCGCATTGTCTGCATTCAGGAATCGATGGCGCCATTGGTCGGCCACTTCAGCAGAGGCGCGAGCCGGCGCAACCGCCGGGTTGATGGGCGCGGCCTCTGTCTCCACAATGCGCACCGTAATGGAAGAATTCGCCCGAAGCACCTTGGATACCGGGTTGTATTGGAACGGGAAGGCCCAAACGCTTTGTCCACGAACGCCGCGCTGGACAAACGGCGTTTGCAATGCGGCAGGGGAAGTGGGGTAAAACGCATCCTGCTCGTAAACGGCCCCTTTGGAAAAGGCCACATCCTCTGGATTCACGTTTCGGTAGAGGTTGCCCTTGCTCGGCACTACTTCCACATTGGCCATCTCCATGAACTCGACATCGATGACTTCCAAGGCAGTTCCGGTTTGGGCCGCAATCATGAGCGTGGCGTCCACTTTAGACACATCGGGCGCTCCAGCACGCAGCAGAGGCGTATCGCCTGCCACTCGTGGAAGAATGGCCATGCCGTCTTCCATCGCAACCTCACCCAATTGGGGGTCGCTGAATTCAAAGCGGACGACGATGCCGTCGTGGTCATCCGAAATCAAAGTGGCGTTTTGCGCTTGAGCCGCGGACCAAGTCCCGGCGAACAGCAACAGCGCAGCCAGCGCATTTGTCAAGGTGAACTTCATGGTTCTGGATTTGCAGGTCATTCGACAATCAACCGCATTGGCGCATGGGATTCGGACCATTGGATCCAATGGAGGCCCGGTGCCCACCCTTCGGTAGACAGGGTCCATCCCGACGCTTCAGGCGATGGAATACAGGGATGAAACTTCCCTTCGGGTCCCAAGCGTTGCATGGACCGAGGAGAAAGATGTGGTTCAAAATCAGGTGGGGTCAACACCACGGAGGCGCCAGACCGAACGGGATTCGGATACAGGGCAATGTCCGCCTCTTGATGGAGCTCCGAGAGCCCACTGACCGCTCCGTTGCGCAGATCGAAATAGACATTGATTAATGCGTCCTGGTTGCCGGTCGGCCACACCCAGAAATGAAGAACACACTCTCCCTCCAGTTCGTAGGCATTGACAATGAGCTTCAAGAAACCGGCCCCTGTAGCAGGCATGGGCAACATGTCCGCGTCGGACGGAACCCCAGTGTAACATTCTCCCAGATCACAGAGGTTCACCTCCCAACCGTCGGTCCAGCCGCCTCCCACGCGCCGCCATGTTAGGCCCAGGCTGTCTTGGGTTTCATTGGGAAAGTCAATCTGGAAGATGCGGGGCACGCTGTCGGTCGTGAAGGCCGCCACCAAGCTGTCCGTCGGGACCACTCCGAACTGGGCCGAGGCCGAGACACAGGAAATTCCCAGCAACAACAGGGCGAAACATGACATCGGGATGTTGCGCATCATTTGACCAATTTACACCGCCAACCGCCCCCAACACTGTGCTGGGGCTTGAGTGGCGAAGCCAGCGGAAGAAAGGCCAGGAGGGTCACTGGATTTTGCCGAACCGGGCGTGCATCTGTGCGCTCCGAAATGCGAACAAATCTTCCATCTGTTTCCGAACCCACCTGCCCGCAACAGCATGACCCAAACGGCCAAGCGGCAAGGCATAGCGCAACGTGTCCACCACACGACACCCCCCCTCGATGATTTCGAAATCATGTCGGTGATTCCAGACGGCAAACGGTCCTTTGAGCTGCGTGTCACGGAACCAGGCCGAGTCCCCCACTGCACCCGGTGGTTGCACCTCTTCGATGCGGGTCAGCCACCCCGTGCGCACACCGGGAATGGGAGACACGGAAATCCGCACCTCCAAGCCTGCGTGAAGGGGCGTCTCGCCTCCGGCACCAATGCGAACCTTTTGGTCTGGGGGTGTCATGGTCACCAGGTTCTGGGCAGTCTGGAAGAATCCCCAGACCTCTTCCATGGGAGAAGCCACCGCCACATCTGCCTTGAATTCTTCGATTACACTCATTGGCATAGGGCGTCTGCAGCCCATGCCGCCATGAGCAATCCGGGCTTTGCCCCGCTCTGGAAGCCCAGCGATTGGATATATCCGGCGGAAGCACTGAGCACTTTGTTGGAGGGGTAGTTCGGGTCTGTGTTGAAGTCGAGATCAATCTGCTCCACGTGCACGCCAGTCTCCTCGCGCAGGAGATTGGCCAAGGCCACTGAACGCTCGGTTTCGCCCCACAGCTTGGTCCACATGTCCAGAATCTTGGGCACTTTTTCTTTGCGGTAAATCACGTGGGCGCCCGAGGCCGGGAAGCGGAAGACCACAGTGGTCACATAGACCGTTAGGTTGCGGTGATTCTGGCTGTCGCAGCCAATGTGGACTTCAAACGTGTGGCCCTCGGCCTGCATCTCGCGGACGTGATCGCAAACATCGAAGCTGCGCCTTCCCCCCATCACTTTGAACCGTCGGTCAGATCTGTCCCCTTCCATGCGCTTCAAATTAGCAGGAGGCATGAGGGTTTCGGAGCTGATGGACAGAAGCTTGTCCACAATCCGCCTCATCGTGGGATGAACCGCCCAAAAATGGAAACACCCGCCGTTGCGGGTGCTTCTCTACGATTCACAACTGTGATTGACTTCCCCTAAGGAAGTGCCTGTCAACCACACTTGTAATTTACACATTATACTCACGAAAAACAAGCATGAATAGTGATTCGTCTATTAATACTATTCATTAGTGTGTGATTTTGCGATTTTCGTGGAGGCTTTTTGACTACCCGGACGATGGCAAATTCATGCCAACATTCGGCGGATGGTCTCCTTGAGTTCTTCCGGTGTAAATGGCTTGGTCAGGTACGCGTCCATTCCACAATCCAGAGCAGCCTGTTTGTCCGCATCAAAGGCAAATGCACTCAAGCCGAGAATGGGCAGATGCCCCCTCTCCTCATCGCGAATGCAGCGGGTGGCCCAGATGCCGTCGCGGACCGGCATCTGCACATCCATGCAGATAAAAGAATGGTCTCCCTTTCTCCAAGCTTCCAAGGCAGCTTCGCCATTGTCCACCAACTCTACCGTAGCCCCCCACCTTTCAAGGAGGGTCCGCAATAGGAGGGCATTGATCTCATTGTCCTCGGCGATCAGCACATGGGCTTCAAGCCGCCCATCGTCCGTAAAGGCGACCGGCACCCGATTTTCCAAGGTCTCGGCCGAGGCGGTCGGCCAGATCACGTCGAACCGCGTACCTCGATCCCGTTCACTGCTCAACGACAATTCTCCTCCCACCAACTCGATGATGTCCTTGACGATGGACAGACCCAAACCCGACCCTTGGTGGCGAAATTCTCGGTTGGATGCCTGGTGAAACCGCTGGAATATGGCGTCATGGTCTTCCTCAGGGATGCCCACTCCGGAGTCTGTCACGGTGAGATGCAATTCATGTTTTTCGCCGCCGTTGGACGCAACACTGACTTCCACAGAAACGGCACCTTGGTCCGTGAATTTGACTGCATTTCCGAGCAAGTTCATCAGCACTTGGGTGAACAAGGAACCGTCCAATTGAAGGCAGGTCTCGGTCTTGGGCAACAACACGACCAACTCGACCCCCTTTTCGGCGAGGGGAGGACGAAATGGTGCCACCACGCCGGAAACGAGCGCTGCAATACTCACGGTTTCCTCTTGGACTTCCATGCGACCCGCATCCAGGCGGGTCAGGTTCAAGACGCCGTCAAGCAACTGCTTCAGCA
>MDTG01305007.1_pt1 | contig 11695 bp, 14 predicted proteins | sample 811421 | NCBI WGS metagenome assembly MDTG01 (sample SAMN05326645, study PRJNA326480) | marine metagenome | isolation source: seawater | place: Pacific Ocean: South East | collected 2011
AATAATGAAAATAATGAAAATAATGAAAATAATGAAAATAATAATTTATTAGATTACGATGACCGGTCTGTATCAAGCATCGATTCTGATGAATCTGATATATCTGAAGATGAATCTTATTTTCAAAAATTTGACTCACAAATTACATCCAATATTATTGAAGATTATCATCACGAATCAAAACAAATCAATTATGATGAAGTAAATACACTTTCACAAATTATAAAGGATAAAAATGGTAAAATTATTGACCCATTCCATAAAACACTTCCAATATTATCCAAATTTGAAAAAACCAGAATACTCGGTATTCGAGCAAAACAAATTAATGAAGGTGCTAAGCCTTTTGTTGAAATGAACCAAAATAATTATGACGGTTATGTAGTTGCTTGTCAAGAACTTGCACAAAAAAAAATACCATTCATAATAAGAAGACCTTTACCAAGTGGAGTAAGTGAATATTGGAAATTACAGGATTTAGAAGTATTAGGATAAAGAAACAATATTTTATTATATTTCATTTATAATGATGAAAATTAATAAACAATTTAACAATAAAAAAATCAATAGTGTTGATATTTGCTGCGGCCTTGCTTGGGGAGATGAAGCAAAAGGAAAAATTACAGCTCATCTATGTAAATCAAATAATTATGATTTTGTATGTAGATGGGCAGGTGGCAATAATGCTGGACATACTATTTACATAAATAAAAAAAAATATATTACTAATCTTATACCAAGTGGTATTTTTTATGGTATTATATCAATTATTGGTCCAGACTGTGTTTTAAATATTGATAGTTTTTTTAATGAGGTAGAATATTTAAAAAATGCTGGGTTTGATACATCATTAATCAAAATATCACCAAAAACACATATTATAACAAATCAACATATTATGGAAGACATTAATAAATACTCAAAAAAACTTGGAACTACCTCAAAAGGTATAGCTCCATGCTATAGAGATAAATATGGAAGAACTGGTTTAAGAGCTTGTGATTATAAACCAGACAATAATAACAAATCTATCAAAGAATATTTATGGGATGAACAATTATATGGAAATATATTATGTGAAGGTGCTCAGGGATTCTGGTTAGATATCAATATGGGGAATTATCCATACATTACGTCAAGTAATTCATTACCTTATAGTGCTTGTAGTTTAGGATTTCCTCCATGCAATATAAATAATATATATGGAGCAGCAAAAATATATGATACTCGTGTCGGTATTGACCCTGATTTTCCTGAACATTTAGTTAATGATAGTGAATTAAATAAAATTGGTGAAATTGGTGAAGAATATGGAACCACAACTGGTAGACGTAGAAAAGTAAACTGGTTAAATATGGATAAACTTATAAAAGCAATTAATATATCTGGAACTAATATTTTAGTATTATCAAAAGTAGATGTAATAAAAAAAGCAGGCATATTCAAATATTATTATAATAACAAATTAGAACAATATAATACATACGATAATTTTATTAAGGATATTAAGTATATTATTTATAGTTCTTGTGATTTATGTTCAATAATTCATATATCCGATAATCCTCATAATATTTAATTTCTATTTTTTTATTTCTATTTTTTTATTTCTATTTTTTTATTTCTATTTTTTTATTTCTATTTTTTTATTTCTATTTTTTATTTATAAATATAAAAAATAATTATAAAATATAATGAGACCAAACTGGGACGAATATTTTAAAGAAATCGTAAAAGTTACAAGCAAAAGATCCGCCTGTGACAGATTACAGGTTGGATGTTTATTAGTAAATGACAATCGTATTATTAGTCAAGGATATAATGGTTTCTTACCAGGATGTATTCATACAAGTATTATAAGAAATGAACACGAACAAGCAACTATTCACGCTGAACAAAATTCTATATGCGATTGTGCTAAGAGAGGTGTATCTACATTAAACTGTACAGCATATATTACTCATTATCCTTGTATTATATGCACAAGATTATTACTTGCGAGCGGTATAAAAGAAATTAAATATATTGAAGATTATAAAAATGATGAATTAGTTCAATATTTTTGTTCACAAAAAAATGTTTCGATCATTAAAATTTAATTAATTACTATAAATAATTTTATCAAGATACCATTTTATATTCTATATAATATATTTATCAACAATATTAATCATAAATATATTATAAAATTTTTAATTTGTCATTATTTTATTATTTTATTATTTCATTATTTTATTATTTCATTATTTCATTATTTCATTTTAAACACTTGGAAATGAAGGCTGCATAGCAATACCACAAACACCTGGGTCATTTGAACTATCACTTCTTTGTATTTTTACATATCCTGATTCACCCCATCCTTTTCCCCAACTATTTTTAACCAACCAATATGGAATATTTGTTTCTTCACCATATCCAACAATTAACACACCATGGTCCAAATTTGTTCCACAAGCTTCACTTGTAATAACACCACTTGTATATAATTGAAATGTTCGTGTATCTGCTTCAATTGCTATTGATACTGGACCAATAGAAACAGCTTCTGTAAGAGCAATCTGGTCATTAGGTGGAACATCATAACACGATGTCATTGATACTATTGGTGTACAACTTTCACAATCACCTTGTTTCGCATTATATGGATAGTCACTTTCACTACACATTCCATTTTGAATAGCATAATTAAAAGCACCATCCATCAATCCACCATTACAACCATGATTACCATATTCAAATGTAGAAGAACAATCTACTAACTGTTGTTCACTAAGTGAAACTAATTTATTTGTAGAAATTGACCATGCACCTTCCATAGCACCAGTCGCACTAAATGACCAACAAGAACCACATTGACCCTGATCTTTTACAACTGTTACTTTATTTGTTTCACGCCAATCAAGTGATTCTGGTGTACTAATACCAGTAGGTTTAAATGGTGAACAACTACGTGAAACACTAACTGATTTCATATGATATTCACGAAATTCTGTTTCAGTCATATCAGCATATTGTGTCACACCAAGTGTATAATTACTTTGTAAATCATTAATCTTATCGACATAACGCATGTTTTCAAGGAAAATAGTCAAACGTTCTTCAAACATTTCTCTTGTATGATACACACGATCATGTGTTTTTATAAATTGAATAAAATCTTCCCAATGTGTAGAATGAACAATGGTAAAAAGTGCGCTTACTGTTAAAAATACATAACTCAACATATTATATATACAATATTGTGAATTATTTAAATATATTTACTATATAATTTACTATATAATTTACTATTTATTTTGTATAACCAAGTGTCAACTGCCAATTTAATATATGAGCAAAATTTATCCATAATACATAAGGTAAATAAAAACCTATATAAGGTAGTATCTCTGGTGTTTTCAAAAAATAATAACATCTATATAATGAAAAAATTACCAATGAAATCATAAATAATAAACTTTTTCCATATGACTGAATACGTTTTTTTACATCTTTTTGAAAACGAAAACTATATAACCAAAATCCTTGTAAAAAAGATTCTATTATGGTATCACGCACAACTACATTTTTTATATTTTTGGAAATTAATGGATTTCGCAATATTGTAAAATTCATTGTAAACAATAATGTATATAATATTGGCCAAACAATACCAAAAACAAAACTTGGTGGCTGCCATAACGCTCTGGGTTGGTCTGTTTCAAATCTATTTACATCAAATATTGTAAATGGTAATGAAACTAAAAAAGGTGAGGAACTTACTATTATACTTTGTGCTAATCTCATATATATATTTACAATATTTATAATTTTTATTATCTTTTTACTATCTTTTTACTATCTTTTTACTATCTTTTTAACTAATCTTTATAACGTATTACATAATAATTATTATTAGGAACTTTTATATTTTTACTTTTTTCCATTGCTTGGTATACACGAATAGGAATAACTGTTCGATTATTACGACGATCTAAACACCTTTTAATATTATTAAAATAAGCAAATTTTATTGGTATATCAATATATATTGTTATCAAATCATATCCTTGTATATCATTTATAAAACTAAATATATCTATTTGCTCTTGCTTTAAAAAAGTTCCATCTAAAACAATATTTTGATCATTATTATATTCTATCATTTTTATTGTTTTATCAAGAAGTTCTTTATAGTTTTTTATATTATCATCCATACTTAAAACTTTATAATTATTTTCTTTCAATACATTTGTTATTGTCGATTTACCAGAACCTGGATAACCTGATAATATCACAACCTTATTACGTTTTAAAGATATTAAATGTTCTAATGTTTTTTCTATTTGTTTATTTATTTTTTCCTTTATCATTTTAAATTCTTTATTATATGTTTTGAATTCTAACATCATTTCTTTTTCTTCAAGTTCTTTATAACACTTCTTATCTAATTTTTTTAATTTTTCTTCTAATCTCTTATTCATTTATATTATATTTATAATATAAATTTTTCTATTTATAATTTACAAACAATTATCTAACACCTCCACTTATTACCACAATTAATACAAGTAACAAATGTTGTCATTGGCTCATCTGCTGAACGCGTTTGTAATTGATAATATGTACATTCGTTTGACTTACAATTACGACAACGAAATGTATCTGTTGCCGCTGTCATTCTCGTCTCGTATTTTTTCTTATCACGTTTTATTTTTTTATCAATTAAATCCTTCCATTTTTCAGGATTCATTTCTTGATGTGTCATAAAAGCTAATTCATGTGCCTTTATATTCTTATTTTTAATTTGTTCCAATAATTGGGCTGATGATAAATTAGTATATACTGAACGTAAACGATCTAAATATATTTGAACGAAATAAGGATTTTCCCATTTTTTTATTACTTTACGTCGCGATGCTTCTTGAATAGCATAATTATATACACCTTTTTCCAGATTCTCAGAATCATTTACATTTAACTTTTTATCTTTTATACATTCTACTATGTTTTTACGGAAATTATTAGGATTATTTACTGTTCTTAACATGATTTATTATATGTCATATTAAGAATATTTTTAAATCAATTTTATTTAACCATATTTATAATTCTTCATCGCTATATAAATATTCTTCTTCATCTAATTCAGAATTTTCATCATCTTCCATTTCATCTTCTTCATAATCAACCATAACAATATCATCCAATAATTCATTGTCAGGAACAACAAAACCATCTTTTAAATAACCTTCTTTTGTTTTCATATCATCTGGTATATCATCCAACTCATCTGTTTCATTTGAATCATTATCATAATCATCTAAATTTTCAAAACCACCATATAATGCTTCATAAATTGATTCCCACATTTCTATTGTTAAATCTATTATTTCTTCATCTTTAGAAAACGCAACCAATGCTACTGAACCAAAATATAACTCATTATCTATCGGTGGTGGAAATTCATATTTATTTTCACTATTAGCACGACCATTATCTTTCGCAAATAAAGCTATCTTTATATCAACTGAATCCCATATTGCATCCCACATTGTTCTTAATAAAAAATTTTTATCTGTTTTAAAACCACATTTTTTATAAATATCATTTGGTGATTTTACATTGGTTTGTTTGATTGTTCCTAACTTTTCTACAATTAATATATTCATTACATGTCTTTATTAAATAGGTTTAAATAGTTTCATATAATATTTATATCAACAACCAAATGAGGATTTATATAAATAATATTAATTTTAAAATGATTAACTATGACAAAATTGTTCCATATATTGTAGACAACTTTTGTCAATCTTATATCTATTCCGAAGAAGGAATTTATCGCATTGATAATAACACAATAAGAAAAGTAAATTTTATAGATGGTGAAGTTATCAAATATGATAATTATTTAGAAAATTCAGGAATTACATTAGATTATACTATCATTAAAAGGGAAAAAACACCTATCTATCACATTCCTATAAAACATATTACAAAAAAAATTAATATTTATCATTATTGTTTAAGAAAGGATTCTCCTTTATTCTTAGTAATTGAAAAGAATGATGTAAATGAAATTGTAGATATTTATTTTATACTTAATTCAAAACAATACGCAAAATATACAAGTGCTGATATTAATAATCCATTAATAAAAGAAGATATACAATATTTATTTAATTTGTTAAAATGTAAATAATTTTGTTATATATTATGTTATGGGACTATTATTTTTAATCATATATAAAATATTATTATATATAACTATTATTTATATTACACATTATCTAATAAATATAGCACAAGAAAATCTAACTAAACCAAGAAAAAAATTAATTAATAATAATTTAAAATATAATGAAGTATATGATAAATTAAATAATATTCGAGACACTTCAAATATTAATGGAACTACTAATATTTCTGATGTTTCAGAAAATAATGGAACTACATCCATTAATGATATACCTGATATTTCAGAAAATAATGGAACTACATCCATTAATGATATACCTGATATTTCACATATACAAAACAATCAATTATTACCAACAAATATTAATACATCTAATTCTAACAATTCAAATAATTCAAATAATTCAAATAATTCAAATAATTCAAATAATTTAAATAATTCAAATAATAATTTTATGAAAGACCAATTAAAAGCATTCTTACACAATAATATTTAATTTATAAATTATATTAAAGATTAAACTATTATTTTATATTATATGTCAAATACACACTTAATAACAAAATTCCCAAGTAACATTGAACTTTCTTATGACACGGTTGATCATAATAAAGTTTCACATTACGATATGTGTATAGCAATACCTGAAGGTAAAAGATGTTATCTTTGGTTCACATACGATGGCAATAATAAAATTGCTGCTTTATGTTATACTGACAATACTGATAATCGTAAAATTATTAAAATAACACCTATTAATTGCTGTTTTGATAGCAATTTAAGTCTCGGCACTATCTTTCACGGAACACTTATTCATTATAATAATGTAAGGTTTTTTGCTATTGATGATATTGTTTATTATAAAGGCAAACCTAATTCAAGATTAGATTATAAAAGTAAATTCAAAATTATATCTTATGCTTTAAATTATGAAATATCTCAAAAAGTATTTACAAATCACGACTTACTTGTAGGATTACCAATTATTGAAGAAAATAGACAACAACTAATTAATCAATTTGATGTATTACCATATAACATTTCACAAATCAAATATATTTCATTTAATAAACATACTGAAACTCTATTTTCACATTTTTCAAGACAAAAATATACTATACATTACGATAATTCACCAACTGCGGTATTTAAAATAAACGCATCCACACAAAATGATATTTATAATCTGTATTGCTATAACAAAGGTGATACCAACTATTATTATGATACTGCTTTTATACCAGATTATAAAACAAGTGTTATGATGAATAAATTATTTAGAAATATAAAAGAAAATGACAATCTCGATTACCTTGAAGAAAGTGATGATGAGGATGAATTTGAAAATATTAATGAAGATAAATTCTTATTACCAAACAAAAATATCAATATGTTATGCAGCTATAATTACAGATTTAAAAAATGGGTTCCTGTAAAAGAAATTAGAGGAAATAAAATATGCCCTTTACAAACATTACGAGAATTAGAAAAAAATAATACTTTATATAATAATCACAATCATAATCATAACAATTATAACAATCATAACAATCATAACAATCATAATAATTATAACAAAAAATACAATAATAATTATGTCAATATAACCATTACACAACCAAAAAAATATTTTAAAAATAACTATAATAAACGTAATACCCGTTAATTTATAAAACCTTATTTCTCATTATTGTATATACTATAGATGGATTCAAATATTCATAATCAAGACAATCAAAACAATCAAAACAATGAAAAATCTTTTTATAATAATGATTATTTAACAACTCAAATCATTACTTATATGGGAAATAAACGTAAAATACTTAATAATATTAATAAAGTTCTCGATATTATCGAACAAAGAGAAAATGGAAGACAATTAACAATGGCTGACGGATTTTCAGGCTCTGGTATTGTAGCAAGATTACTTAAAACACGGGCTTCCAAATTATATGTAAATGATTCCGCAGGATATAGTAAAACATTAAATCAATGCTACCTATCTTCACCAAACAAATCAATGATGAAAAAAATTAAACTACTCATACAAGAAGCTAACAAATTAGCTGATAATAACAAATTAAATCAAAATGATAAATGGATATCTAAACATTGGGCACCACAAGGAAATATTAAAGAAAATGATAGAGTTTTTTTTACTGAAAATAATGCTAATCGTATTGATATCATTAGAAATTTTATTCAAAAACAACCTATCAAATATCAACCTTATCTACTCGCACCACTTATTGTTCAAGCAAGCATACATAATAACACTAATGGACAATTTACAGCATTCTATAAAGATGGAAATAAAGGTGCTTTCGGTGGTAGTAAAGCGATTGATATTAATAGAATTACTAAACCTATAGCAATAAATATACCAACTATTTTAAATAATGATTGCCAAGTTCATATATCTCAAGATGATACTAACAATTGGATAAACAATATACCTCACGTTGATGTATTATATATAGATCCACCTTATAATAAACACCCTTATTCTATATACTATTTCCTATTAGATATTATTAACAATTGGGATAAAAATATTGATATACCAACAACTTATAGAGGACAACCTAAAAACTGGTGTAAATCTAATTATAACAGCTTAAATAAAGCTGAACAAACTTTTAATGATTTAATCAAAAACGCAAAAGCTAAATATATTATTCTATCATATAATGATGAAGGTATTATACCATTAAAAAATATAGAAACTATTTTAAACAATTATGGAAATGTTGAAAAAATACCAATACAACATAATGTTTATAACCGATTAAGAGGTATAGCAAAATATAAAAGACAAAAAAATGAAAAAAATGTTAAAGAATTCTTATGGATACTAACCAAAAAATTATAAATTTTACTCTATTTTTTATCTATTTTTTATCTATTTTTACTATATTTAAAAACTACAATAAACAATCATCAAATACTGTACGTTCTTTTCTTCCTTTCATATATTCCCATTTTATATCTTCTCCTGATTTTATACATTCACGAAATTCTTTCACATTTGTACGTTTTATTAAATATTTCTGTTTATTATAAAACACACGACGCTTTGTAAACTGATTCTTAAAAATATCATGAGGATCTACTACATCTACTATCACTTTATCACCATCTGTTGTTCGCAATATACGACCTACTGTCTGTATTACATCACTCTTAGGTGTAGCCATTACCAATCCACTCAAACTCTTTATATCCAAACCTTCTGACGCCATAGCATATGTACCTAATATCAACTTTCTACTTTCACTATCTTTCAAATCTAATGCTTTCATACCTCCAACATAATATCCAACATCACCATTTACTATATTACGCTTCTTTATACCTTCATACAAATATTTTAACAAACTCTTCGTATGCGACAAAACCATCACCTGAAGCGAAGGATATTCCAAATATACACTTTCCAATATATCCAACAAATATTCACTACGATCATCACATTTTACCAACTTACCTATCATTGTACTATATAATGGATTACCTCGATAATCATACTTCATTTCCATAAATTCTTCATCTGAATTCTCATAATTATATACACGAATATTTACAACAGCCGAACTTGTATCACGCTTCTCCGTATGAACTATATCACCCATAAACATCTTAAACACCTTTGTCAACCCATCTTTACGCTCCATTGTTGCCGACAATCCTAATACATACTTTGTCACTACCTTCTGCAATGCCTGTGAAAACACTTCAGCACCCAAATGATGAACCTCATCTATTATTGTAAATCCAAAACTATCAAACGTTGACAAATCATAATGCTTCATTGATAACGACTGCAACATAGCGATCACTATATCTTTATCTTCTATATCAACTACAGGACCCTGGATTCGACCTATCTTAGCATCAGGCATAAATTGTTCTATACGCTCAACCCACTGATTAAGCAAGAAATCTTTATGAACTATTATCAATGTCTTCACTCGTAATCTTGATGCTATATTTATACCTATTACTGTCTTTCCAAGTCCAGTATCTACCTCCAATAATCCACCACCCATTATTGAGGTTGTCGATATAAACTTATCAACTATCTTTTCCTGATAATCACGTAAACCACCTTCAAATCTCATACCTGAATTACGTTTCTCACATTCACTCAATATTATCTTTTTAGGTTCACCAAATGTTTTTATACCATAAAATCGTGGAAGGAAAAATTTATCATTCGTCTCCTTATATATCTTAAATGGTGACATCTGCTGCGGTGATTTAGGAATATAAGGTCGAACATATAATTCACTACGTATATTTTCCATCATTTCACACGATAAATCTTTTTTAAATAAAGTATAACCTTTTTTACCCAAATAACTATTCATTACTTATATTATTTTATATTTTTTAACTACATTTCTTTTACTATTTCAATTTTATAAATTTAAAATCTTTCGTCATAATATATATGGCACTTAAACAATTATTTAATGACTTTACCAAAATTGTTAAAAAAAGTCCCTATGAAAATGGACTTATTGTTATTTTAACATTATATATTATTTTAAATATTAAAACACCAAACGCACTCGCTGATATGATAGACTCAAGCATTGGAAATGTTATCATTGTTATCATAGCTCTATCATTATTTCAAACCAAAAACCCAATTCTTATTGTTCTCGGTGTTGTAGCTGCTTATGAACTAATAAGAAGATCATCTATATCAACTGGAACTTACGCAATGCAACACCAAATTGTAAACGAAAATAATAAAGAAAAAGCTATGAAAGAATTCAATACTAATAAACACGATTCTCTTGAACACGAAATGGTTGACAATATTATACCTTTAACATCACCATTAGTAACTCCACCAACTTTTGAACCTACTTTAACCAAATTAAAAGGAGCTTCAGACTTATCAAATTAATTCACTATCATTTAGTATTTTTTTATTAATCATTTGATATTCAAAACTATCAAACGATTTAACGTCTATTTAATCTACCACCTACTTTTCTTAAATTACCCATTCTTGTTATTGTATCTTTTAATGGAACTGTATTTATCGACATACCTATTATTAATGAAATTATTATTACTATAGCACCAATACCTAATATTAATTTTACATCTTTTGTAAAAAAAGGTTTAACAGAATTTTCACTACTTGAAATTTCACCTGTTTTTTTATCTTGTGTATATGATAACCTATTACCATTATCATCCACCTGATGACAAGTTATTAAATTTGTAGTCATTATATATATATTTAAAACTATAATAAATATTTTTATATTTATAAAATATTTATATACACTTATATTATTAATGAAAGCTACAAAAAGAAATTTTAACAATTTATACCATAAGAAAAAACAAACAAGAAAAAATAAAATATCAAAAATAAACAAAAATAAACAACATAAACATTTATCAGCAAAAAAAAGAAGCTTAAATCTAAGAACAAAATCTTTGAAAAATAAACAAAAAATTATTAACAAAAAAGGTGGCAATGAT
>MDTG01004243.1_pt1 | contig 11694 bp, 10 predicted proteins | sample 811421 | NCBI WGS metagenome assembly MDTG01 (sample SAMN05326645, study PRJNA326480) | marine metagenome | isolation source: seawater | place: Pacific Ocean: South East | collected 2011
GGATTATGGTATGGGCGGCGCAGTCTTTGTTATAAGTGATATTAAAATTTAATATGAAATTATCCATAATAATCCCATGCTTTAACGAAGTTGAAAATATCCCGAGCCTCTTGGAGTCCTGTAGTTTGCACTTTCAACTTAAACCTATTGAATTAATATTAGTTAATAATGGATCAACCGATGAAACCGAAGTGCTCTTGGAACGAATAGCTAAGAACTATACCTTCCTTAGGGTAGTTAATTTAGATATAAATGCCGGTTACGGGGGTGGCATTTTGAAAGGTCTTGAAGTTGCCAGTAATGATTTCATTGGTTGGACACACGCTGACTTACAGACTGATCCAAAGGATGTAGTTACTGCATTTGAAATATTGGAGCTTAATAATTTTACTGATAATATTTTTATTAAGGGGCGTAGGTATGGAAGGCCCTTCACAGATAGATTTTTTACTTTTTTTATGTCTATTTTTGAGACAATACTCCTTGCGAAACCACTTAATGATATTAATGCGCAACCGACAGTATTTCATAAAAACTTCTTCAGATCATGGGTGAATGCCCCCACTGATTTTTCTCTTGATTTATTTTCTTTTTATCAAGCCAGAAATTACAATTTAAATGTAATTCGATTCCCAGTTTTGTTTGGGCCCCGCATGTATGGGCTATCAAAATGGAATCTTAGTGCGCAAGATAAATATAAATTTATAAAGAGAACCATAAAATACAGCCTAAAGTTAAGACGAGACTTGTAGTTCATGCAAATAATAAATCATCGCATTAACACAATAGAAAGTTTAAGGAATATACCTTCAACTCAGGGTGTCGAAATAGACATTCGTTCTCATGGAACCAAACTTATTCTGCATCATGATCCCTTTCAGGAAGGAGAAGATTTTGAAGCTTGGTTAGATGTTTTTAATCATGCTTCAATTATTTTGAATGTAAAAGAAGAAGGGCTTGAAGACCGCCTATTAAATGCTATGAAAAAGAAAAATATTGATAATTTCTTTTTTTTAGATCAATCTTTTCCATTTTTGATTAAAACTGCAAGATCCAGGGACAGTCGAGCGGCAGTCCGTCTTTCTGAATTTGAATCAATAGAAACACTAAAAAATCTTAGTGGTATTGTTGACTGGGTTTGGGTTGATTGTTTTACCAAGCTTCCTCTAGATGCCAGTGAAGCTGAAGAGCTTAGGGATAAATTTGAGTTTAAACTTTGTTTAGTATCACCCGAATTGCAGGGAAGGAATATGGATGGAGAAATTCTAGATTTTAAAGATAATTTGATTCGAAATAAAATAAAAGGAGATGCGGTTTGTACAAAACGCCCCGATCTTTGGCTCTAGTTCTTTACGAGCTGAGCAATGAAAAACTATTTATTTTTGGTTTATTACTTAAATTATTTTTTATAAGTATTTTTATTCCTGAAATACAAACTGAATGGTTTCTGAATTTTATAGTTAGCTTTATTGAAGAACCGACTCTAAGTCCTTGGTCTAATTTTGTCGAAATCGGGGGAGATTCACTTGCATTTCCTTATGGCCCTATGATGATGGCAGTGCACTTGCCAACCACATTCATAGGCTGGCTTTTAGATGGACTGCTCGGTACTTCTTACCTCACTGGGTTTGGTTTTAGAATCAGTTTATTAATATGTGATTTTCTGGTTTTAATTCTACTATTACAACAATCTTCCATTGCTAAGAAAAAATTGCTGATTTTTTATTGGCTGTCTCCTTTGGTAATGTTCATTAATTACTGGCATGGACAGACAGATATTGTTCCGGTTATGTTTTTAATGTTATCTCTAAATTCTTTAAAATCTAATAAATCTGTAGAAAGCGGTCTTTATTTGGCTATGGGCGCAGCTGCAAAACACACTATTTTTATAAGCTTACCATTTATATTCCTATATCTTTGGTTTAAAAGAGGTGTTTCCTCTGATTTACGATTTTTTTCAATCACGTTTGTTGCTGTTTTTTTTATTTTAGAGTTTCCTTTTGTGTTCACCCATGGTTTTGTCGACATGGTGTTACAAAATAGGGAGCTCAAGAATTTGTTTTGGATATCCTTGCAAATGAGTGACGTCCTTGAAATATATTTAATTCCAATAGCATTCTTTCTTCTCTGTTACTACACATGGTATCTGCGTCGAATGAACCATGAACTATTGTTAGGCGTTTTAGGGGTAGCATTTGGGATTGTTGTTGTTGCGTCGCCAGCTCCTCCAGGTTGGTATCTTTGGCTTATCCCAATGTTTTCTTTACATTTAGCAAAGGCTGGAACTGGGGCCATATTTGTGGCTTATCTTTTTTCTGTGAGTTTTGTGGCCTTACATTTTATAACTACCAAGGGAGCAATCATCCTTTTTTCCGGATTAGATATTTTTTCCTTAACTCAACTCTCTGAAGTATTAGATGCTCGAATAGTGTCCCTAGTAAATACAGGAGTTGTTGGAATGGTATGTATCATTTTATATCAAATGTTTAGAGATGGAATATTAAGTAATGACTTCTTTGTTTTAGGAAGAAGACCATTTGCAATTGGCATTGCAGGTGATTCTGGGACTGGCAAAACTACTTTAGTAAACTCACTTTCAAATCTGCTAGGCAAACATCATGTCATTGAAGTTCATGGGGATAATTATCATAAATGGGATAGATACTCTTCAATGTGGAAAACTATGACTCATTTGGATCCCAGGGCGAATGATGAATTTCAAATGCTCGATGATGTCCGCTCTCTTCTTCATACAGGTCATGCGAAAACACGGAGTTATGATCATAGTAGCGGATTTTTTACTCCGTTCGAAAATCAAGGATCCAAGGGGTTCATCATAGTTGATGGCTTGCATGCCCTTCATTCCACTAAATTAAGAGAGCTTTATGACATGAAAATATTTTTATCTCTTGACGAAAGCTTAAGACAAGAGTTAAAAATTCATCGTGATGTGAATTTAAGAGGAAAGAGTTTAGCCAGTACTATGCACGATATTAAAAGAAGACAAGGCGATAGCCTGAAGTATATCGCGCCTCAAGCTATAAAGGCGGATTTATGCTTTCATGTTGCACGAATAAATTCAAAAGCTAGCGTCAATCAAATTGACGATGATAAAAATATTTTGACAGTCAAATTGAAGGATGGTTCTTATTACTCAGAGCTTCTGAATATGTTGACCGGATTATGCGGACTGCAGGTTGATATGAACCCCATTGGGGATGATGGCAGTGTTGAATTTGATGTACAAGGAGATACTTCTGCAGAGGATATTGCACTAGCTTCTCGCGTTTTAGTTCCTCATTTCGAAGAACTGATAAACTATCAAAATGGGTTCGTAAATGGAGTGTCCGGTCTGATGCAGTTGATTATTTTGATGCAAGCAGGTGAGGCTCTTAATAATAGAAGGTTATAAACAATGTTAAAAAATTTTTCCAACAGCGTTGTAAGTTTTCCGAAAGCTATTATTTTTGACACAGACAATACTCTTTATCCTTATCCTCCTTCTCACGATTCTGCAATGAAAGCTGTTTTTACCAAGTTAAAAAAACTTGTGGGACTCGACCAGAGTGAGGCATCTGTTGTCTTCGATGAAGCTCGGCGACAAATAAAACATCAACTACCCAATACAGCTAGCTCTCACAGCAGATTATTGTATTTTCAGAGAATGTTAGAGTTGCTTGGGATGGGTACACGTATTTCTTTGGCTTTAGATTTAGAACAGACATATTGGAGAACGTTTTTGACCAATGCACAGCTATTCGATGGTGTGTTAGAGTTTCTACAAGTGCTAAAAAGCAAAGGAGTCATGACTGCTAATGTAACTGACCTTACTGCGCAAATTCAGTTTAGAAAAATGGTGTACTTTAATTTAGGCGATTATTTTGATTACATTGTGACCTCAGAAGAATCCGGTAAAGACAAACCTAGTTTAAATTCTTATAAGCTAGCATTTGATAAACTCAAGATAGAACCAGATGAAGCATGGATGATAGGAGATGATGCAATTAATGACATGTTTGGTGCTAAGGAATTTGGTTTAACAACATTCTTTTTTAGTCATTATTATTCTGAGGTAGAAAAATGTAATTCTGAAACCACGGATATGATATTTGATTCTTTCTCTGACCTAAAGGAGTTTTTTCTTCATAAGTGTGGTGAACATGAAAAATAAAATGAGTAAATATTGTAGTCGAATTGGTTCAGATAGGTTACTAGTTCAAGGTGCAGGTGGTAATGTCTCTTGGAAAGATGGCTCTATCATGTGGATAAAAGCATCTGGTAAATGGTTAGGCGATGCTTTAAAAGAGAATATATTCGTTAAAGTAGATCTTGAGGAAATTAAACTTTCCGTTTGCGAGGGGAACTTTGCCATTAAAGTCGAGGCGATTGATGATACCAGCTTGAGGCCATCAATAGAGACTATTTTACATGCTTTAATGCCGCAAAAAATTGTGGTGCATATTCACTCAGTTCAACTATTATCATTGCTGGTTTCGGTAAGTTACGTTAAAGAGATTAGTCCTTATTTAAATCATAATTTGACCCCTGCATTTGTTCCTTACACCAAGCCTGGAGAAGATTTAGCCAATGCAGTTAGTAATGCGTTAAAGGAAAATAGGCTCACTAACATAGTTTTTCTTCAAAATCATGGGGTGGTGGTTGGAGGTGATTCTATTGATGAAGTGGACAATATTTTGTCTTTGTTGATTGATGCAATTGTCGAGAATTCTAAGAAAGTTAAGCCATATTCCATCTTAACTGAACCGAGTGCGTCAGCATCGTTATTTTTGTCAAAAGTCCAAAATCTCGGGTATAAGAAGCTTGCCCAGAAAGAATTTGATTTGCTTTGTTCTGATAATTATCTATACAAGTGCCTTGATAGTCATTGGAGTTATTCGCCTGATCATGTCGTATTTTTAGGGGGGGAGTCTTTTAGATTTGAGTCAATTGAAGAATTTTTAGAGTCAAATGTGCGTCCCCCGTTAGTGTTTATTGCAAAAGTGGGTGTATTTGTCGATTCGTCTTGGAATGAAGCGCGGAATGAGCAACTTCTTTGTTTTTATGATCTCCTTTGCTCTAAAGATTTAAGTGATGGAATAAATATTTTATCTCTTGAAGAGGTAGATGAATTAATCAATTGGGAATCAGAGAAATTTAGAGTTCAGTTATCGAAGTAACAGTTACAAAACCTTAGATGAACTATTTTATTGCTGTGAATTATAATACGTCATATCTAATAGAAGGGTGGGCAACAAGTATAAGAGCGAATAGCGCCAAGAGTAAATTGATCCTGATCGATAATCACTTTAGCGACAAAGAAAGAGCATCTGCTGTGAGCATTTGCAGTGCTTTATCTATTGACCTACTAACATCGGAAAACGTTGGTTATGGACCTGCGCTTAATATTGGAATGTTGAAGATTTTGAATAATCATAATAGTGAAGCAGGATTTATCTTCGCGAGTAATTTAGACATAGAATATCAATCAATACAGGCTTCTTTGCCTGATGGAAACTTTATTTATGTTCCGAAAGTGAAAGAGGCTGGCAGACGAAATAGAAATCCATTTCTCACAAAAGTTCAAAGACAATTCTTGTGGACTTATAAATTTGCCGCTAGATATAATTCTGTAACGCTATATTTTCTTGCTGTGGGAATAATTAAGTTACTTGGATTTATTCCTAGTAAAATTTGGGCTATTCACGGGTCTCTTTTTTGTTTTAACCTCAAGAATATTAGCTTGGAATGCTTGCCTTTTGATAGAAGGAGTTTCCTCTATGGAGAAGAGTTGGAGTTCGCTTCTTTTATGGAGGCGCAAGATGCTGAGTTTATTGATTCAGACATAACAATCAGGCACATCTCTCACGTTGCTACAAAAGTCATAACAAAGAAGCAAAAGGATTTTATTTCGCTTTGGGCTCCCTCCTTCATAAACTGGTACAAAAAATGGCATTAGTATTTTGGGGGATTGTTATTGGAATTGCACTTTCGATATTAGCAGAGACTTATGGTGTATGGGCTCGAGTTGTCGGTGCGGTAAATAACTCACCAACTACGGGCTATTCTATACATGTTCGGATTGCTACTGCAGGTAGATTTTTCACATTTATGGCGGCGCCTTTGCTCGGATTCCTTGTTGACTCAGGAGTGACTGCTGCTGAGATTTCCTTGATTGGCTCTCTAAGCTTTTTTTTAATAAGTATTGCGACTTTTATTTTTATATATTCAGGTTTAGGTTCGTTTAATTGGGTATATGGGATTCTCGATTCGAAATATCCCAAAGAATTAGTATCCAAAATTTCCATTACTTTCAAAGATGCTATCAGCTATAGGTCTTTTGTTATCGTCAATATTTTATCGTTTGGCTTAAGTGGTATTGGTATTATTGTCGTAAATATATTTGCTGCTCTAAATCCCGATCATCGAGCTACAATTGTTCAACTAGCTGCCAGTATTACTGCCGTTGGAACACTCTTACATGTTTTTAAAATAGACCCTCAGCTATCAAGAGCTGCTGATAGTGACCCTGAGCTATTACAAAGGTTGGTTATGATTTTACTGATATCGAGGATAATATGTGCTTGTATTCTCGGAGTAGGGTTTGTAGGTTTTTACTTATGGTTGCTTTAGAGGCTTAAAATGTTAAGAAGTCTAAACTGGTTTGTACTTATCTTTTACATATTACCATTCACTCTTACGGCAAGTAGTCAGTATATGGTTGGTTTTTTTCAAGTAATTATTGTTATTGGAAGTTTTTATCTTGGACAAAGCCTAATTCGGGTTCCTAAAGACTACCCAGTAGTTGAATATAAAGATTACCTAACTATAGGCCCGATAGTGCTCTTATTTATTGTAGTGTTATATATTATTTTAAGAGCTACTTTAATTTTGGATGTTTTTACAAATATAGGGAATGGTACATTTCAAGGGTGGGCGCTACAAAACGCCATAGATAGATACAATGGCGAAGATAATCTTGGCGTACTGCATAATTTTGGCACCTGTGCATTCATTTCGTATGCTGTAGCTCTCGGAATGCTTGCGCCTAATCAAAGAAAAATGAGTTTTTATTTGATTCTTTTTTTAATGTTTGTTGTTGAATCGTTTTCTTTAGGTCGGGCTTCCATACTATTAGCTATTGTGGCACTAGCCATTGAATTGGTGTTCCGAAATAACAAAGCACTTTATGAATTGAGTTTTTTGAAAGCAGCAATAGTCGCCTCCTCAGTTCTTGTGTTGATGATTTTGATTTTCGGAGTTAGCGCAGGATTAAGAATTGGTGAAAACGCTGATTTTTTTTCAATTCTTAAATTTAAGTTGGGAGAGTATACGCTCTCATCGTATCAAGCATTTTATATTTGGTCAGAATTTCCAAGTGAACCGTTAGAGTTTGGTAAAAATACATTTACTTCCATAGCTAAAATAGTTTTTTCTTATGAGGCGGCACAGGGAAATTATGCAGCCGTCTATACTGATTATGGGCTTACCCCAATATTTACTACTATGAGAGGGTTTTTAGCTGACTTTGGTACTCTTTTTACTGCGCTTTTGTTTGGACTATTTGGTTGGTCAATTAAGTTCTTTACCTACCGAAAAGTTAAATTTTGGTCATTTATTTACCTTAGAACCATTCTTTTTCTACTAATCTTTGTGATCTATTCTCCATTTTTCTTTACAACTGCGTTAATTGGGTTTTTCTTCCCATATATATTGGTTGGGCTATATATTTTTTCTAACATGCTAGTTAACCAATTTGCTCTAAGAAAACTAGGTTCTTAGATGGTAAATTTAGTTATGCCGGTCTGCATATGAAAAAAAACATTTTTAGTTTTTTCTTTTTAGCTTTCATAGCTATCTTAGCTTTTGATTATAATTCATCACAGTTGCAAGATAAGCTCTGGTCCGAGACAAAATCAATTGATGTGACAGATAAATCACTCCTAGAGAGCTCGATTAATCCGACTAAAGTTATGGTGGTGTCTCGAGCTCCAATGAGTGTTAAACAAGGTGTCGATGGAAGCTATGTTTATGATTTTGGTAGAACTATATTCGGAACGTTAGAGATTGAAACCGATGTCTCTGGCAATTTCGAATTTGAGATGTTCGAAAAATTAGACGAGAAATTGTCTGTGGATAACCAGTTTAGCTTGGGTTACTTTAAAGGTAGGGAGTCGATTACTAAAAAAATGGTGGTATCTTTGCCGCAAAGAAATCTCCCTCTAAAAACTTCTTTGCCAAGTTCTATAGAAGGCGTCATTCCCTTTCGTTTTGTTAAGTTAGTAACAGATGTGCCAATTTCATCTTTTACGTTAAAACAGTTGATGCTTAAATTTGATGCAGGGAAACCCGTGACAAAATTCTATTCTTCTAATGATATGCTTAATCGCTTATGGACTCTGAGTACTGATACCATCGAAAGTACATCTTTTTCGGGTATATTTGTCGATGGAAATAGGGAAAGACAACCTTACGAAGCTGATGCTTATTTAAGTGCTTTAGCACAACATGCTATGTACGCCGATTCTACTTTAGCGCGCAACTCTCTTGCCTATCTGGCAGATAAACCATCCGCAATTATTGAGTGGGCATTCTTATATACCTCGCTAGTTAGAGAAGTGTTTTTGCAAACCGGTGATAGAGAATTTCTTGGTACAGAGTATGAAAATATTATCAGCAGATTGTTTCTGGACAAATTATCTGATTTTGGTCTTTTAAAGGTCGTTGATAAATCAGGTAATTATCAGCTTACCCTCAATGGCGTTAGGCTAGAACCTATTATTGACTGGCCTCCGGCTGAAAGATTGGACTTTGCAACGGTGAAGATTGATTTTTTTTCGAAGGTTAAACTGTTCACTGAAATTTTAGCCAGATATATGAGAGGGTCTTTGTACTACATTTATGGACTTGAGTATCTATCTAATCATCAATTCAATAAAGTGGAATCTTTGATTAACCAGCTGAATCCAATCGAACCAAATAATTTTGTAGTGAATGCATTTTTCTATAATAGCCTATTAGATGCAGCATTCTTAGCTAATGAAATTGGCCGAAGGAATGATAGTAAGGAGTTCACCTCAATGGCTAAAATTTTAAAAAATACCTTAAGGCGAGTGTATTACGACGAGAAAGTAGGATTATTTACTGATGACGTAGACAATGCTAACGTTTCTTTTCATAGCAATTTGATAGCTTTGAACTTCGGTATTGCAGATGCAAGTGATTCAGCAGTATTAGATTATGTTGAAAAAAATAAATATCGGGCAAGTGTGTATAGTGGACATTTTTTATTAAACGTACTATTTAATAATGGATTGTATACAGAGGCTTTGCAGTACCTTACAGATTATCATCCGCGCAGTTGGACTGCGATGTTGCGTGATGATGAAACCGTTTCAACTGAAGTTTGGAATTCTAGCTTGAAGCCAGATATGGATTGGACTCATGCTTGGGGAGCCACACCAGGTTACCACATAATTCGGAATATCGTTGGCGTAACGAGTCTCACTCCAGGCTATGAAGAAATTCTAGTTGATGCACCGGATGTCTCAACAGATTTTTTTACTGCAGAAATATCAACACCCCGAGGAGTTTTGAGAATTGATTTATTTTCAAAGGACGGAGGAAAGAAATTAGGTGTTGACTGCTCTGCTCTTTCAGATGGAACTAAGGTCTTTTTAAGAAACGATTCAGACTGGAATGGTGATTTTCAAATAAACTCTAAACCCTTTATCTGGCCGATATTTGAACAAGATCAGCAATTAATTTGTTAGTTATTTAATAAGAATAAATTTACAAGCTGTAAATTTTTATATTTCCTAAATTGGTCCAAGGGTTCTAAAAAAGCTCTGATGTCTTATCTATGATTTTGACTCCTCAATTTGGCTCAAATCTGTCCTAAATAAAGTAGAGCCGCTACCAAGTTATTGTTTTCATTTCTGCTTTAACCTTGCTCAGGTTATCTTATTTTAAACTGTTGAAGTAAAATAACACTTTTAGAATTTTTATATAATGCCTTCTAGTAATTCGTTAGTCTCCATTATCATGCCTTGTTTCAATAGTGAGGGTTTTGTTGAGCGGTCAATTGATTCGGTTTTGAAGCAAACTTATGAGAATTGGGAGCTAATAATCATAGATGATTGCTCTAGTGACACTACGGCTTCTATTTTGCATAAATACCAAAAGCACTATTCTAATAAAATAAGAATAGTACTAAACAAAACTAACATAGGCGCCGCTAAGACAAGAAATCTTGGGATCGATAAGGCCCAAGGCCACTTCATAGCATTTATTGATTCAGACGATTATTGGTTCGAAAAAAAAATTGCCACTCAAATGCAGTTTATGGAGTCAAATCAAAGTAGTTTTAGTTTTACTGGATCTTTTGTGGAAGAGTCAGGTAGCAGGAAATTACGCAATATTCCTCGTCGAGCCCGAAGGGGAGACATTCTTAAAAATAACTGTATTACTACTTCCTCAGTTATTTATAATGCTCGAAAGGCAGGAAAAGCAAAAATACCTGAAATTCATAAAGGACAGGATTTGGCGATGTGGCTTCTGCTCATGAAGGCTTTCAACCACGCAGATGGACTTGATATTCCTTTAGTTGTTTATTCTAAGAGAAAAAATTCATTGTCCGCTAATAAATTAAGTTCGGCTAAATGGGTCTGGCGTCTTTATAGGAATGTGGAAAAAATGAGTTTCACAACTACATTATATTATTTTATGTTTTATGTAGTGAATGGAATTCGAAAACATTTTTTTAATGTACTTTGATTATTCAAAAATTAGTGTTAAATCTATGAATTGAGGAACAATTATGGAAAAAGAAAATCTAATATGGTTCAAGGGCAAAATCATGCCGCATAGCCAGGCGCTAGTTAATATTATGTCTCCGACAGCACAGTTCGGCTTAAATGTTTTTGAGGGACTTAGAGGTTATTGGAATAGTGATAAAAAAAACCTATATATTTTTAGGTTTGATGATCACATAGCTCGCTTGTTTGAGTCATGTAAATTATTGTCAATAACAAGTCCTTATTCCAAAAATCAAATATGGGATTTCGTTAATGACTTATTATCAAAACAAAAATACAAGACAGATATAGCAATTCGACTAACCTTGTTTGTTGATGGAAGCGGTAGTTGGAGCGCTTTGGATGTTCCCGATCTTTTTATTTCTCCAATAGTTAAATTGCGTAAGGATAATTCTAATTTAGATAGTTCGTCTGCTTGTGTCTCTAGTTGGCAAAGGATCAGTGACAATTCGATGCCTCCGAGAGTTAAGGCTGGAGCCAATTATGTAAGTGGCCGATATGCACATCTTGAGGCTAATAAATCAGGTTATGACCTGCCTATATTTTTGAATTCGAAAGGTACTGTTGCTGAAGGAGCTGGAGCTTGTATTTTTATCGTCAAGAAAAATGAATTAATTACACCTACATTGCAATGCTCGATTTTAGAGAGTATTACACGTGATACCCTTATTCAATTATCTAGAGTAATGGGGTTAAAAGTTAATGAGAGAGAAATTAATCGATCTGAACTTCTTATCGCCGATGAGATTTTTTTATGTGGATCCTCTACGGAGATTACACCGATTACCTCTTTAAATAATTTGATAATTGGTGATGGTCGACCTGGACCTATAACCAAATCTTTACATGAAAAATATCTTCAAATTGTTAGTAATGATAA
>MDTG01153781.1_pt1 | contig 11694 bp, 8 predicted proteins | sample 811421 | NCBI WGS metagenome assembly MDTG01 (sample SAMN05326645, study PRJNA326480) | marine metagenome | isolation source: seawater | place: Pacific Ocean: South East | collected 2011
CCTGGTGAAAGCGATAACCTCATCTTTTTTATCATTAAGTTGAGCATAAACACAGTCTTGAGTTTTAACAGAAGTTACTCCAATAAGAGGTCGTTTAGGATTAATTTTAGATTCTTCAATGAATTGACCAAAGCTTATAGGGTTGAAATAAATATCTGCATCAACATAATAGACAGGATCTTTTAAATGGCGAGCTCCAAGAATATAACTTCCTAAGGTGGTTGTATTTCTATAGCTATTGTTTATTACATAAGTAATATCTTTTCGTATTTCTTTCGTTAATGAGATAATGTCATCTGCACAATGTCCTACAACTATTCTTATATCTTCACAATCTTCCAAAAGGTTTAGTAGATGTTCAATTAAAGGTTTACCCTTAAATTCCAGCAAACATTTTGGTTTATCACCTCCCATACGAGTCCCCATACCAGCTGCTGCTATTACAAAGTGTTTAATAAACGACATAAAGTTTCTCCATCATTAACAAGATAATTTGCATGCTCCAGTAAATCTTTATGAGGGGAATGCACTCCTCCATAGCAAATTGAAATATTTGCCTCTTGAAACATCATTTTATCATTAGCCCCTTCTCCCACTGCTACAACAAAGTCATAATTTTTTCTTATTTCTTTAACTGCTTCAGCCTTATTATTTATAAATATGAGTTCAGTGCAATAATCATTTTCCAATCTTGCTTTGGAGGAGTAAGAATTACAGCCTAGATTTTTAATAATCGGATCAATCCAATGATCTACATTTCCAGTAACGATAAAAGAATTCTTATCATTTTTTTTAATAAATTTTTCAATAAAAGGATCTAATTTTGCTTTTCTAGTTATAGATTTTATTTTACTTAACTTAATTGTCTTTAGTAGAGCATATCTCAGTTTAAAAGACATTTCAAAAGGTATTAATGAGTTTATTGTTAAATCGGTTAAAAAACCCAATTCTTCCTCCAAATTTAATTCTTTTGAGATCAATGGTAATAACTCCTCACAAGTTACCGTACCATCTAAATCGAAAGCAAATGCAATACTCACAGGGCTAAACTAAATACTGAATAAAATTGCTTCGTTTCTTTTCTATTATTCAAATTTTCCTCATCATAAAGAGGTAATAATTTGAGATCTTGAATTCTGCCAAAACTTTTGTAAAATAGCTCTTCTATTTCTTTTTTTGTCCTATAAATGGCATAGTACTTTTGAGACATATCTTTAGACCATACTCCGTCGAGTGTTAATCTTTCATTATTTAAACTAAGAGGTTCTCTTATATATATAAGAGAATTTTGGGATATTAATGTCCTTAAATTATGGAAGCATCTTTTAACATCTTCATCATTTAAATACAATAAAACTCCTGAAATAATTATCCTATTAAAATAACTTTTATAACCAATTTTTTCAATAGATATAGACTCAGCTGCGCATACTTTAAAATCAATTTTACTTTTAGTATTTTGAAATCTAATTGTAGCTTGTTTAATAAGATCTTCAGAAAAATCAATCCCAAGATAATGATCTATTTTACCATTTATTTCATCTGCCCATCTGCCTATTCCACAGCCAATATCTAATAATTTTATTGATGAATCCAAATTTAGTTTAGGCAGAATTAAATTTTTTTCATACCTATCTCTTTTGAGAGCTAATCGAGGATTTCCATCCTGATAAATTACACTTACATAAGGATTTAAATTATTGTTTTTTAAGCTTCTATCCTTGAAAAATTGCTTAATATTGGTCTTATCTAAAGAAACATTTTTGCCCTTTATTCTTTTTTCATCAGAATCAGAATTCAAATCTTTTAATGCAAAAAGAAATAAAGAATTTACAAGTTTAGTGTTTTTGTCTTCATAGAGTATTTCCTCTTGAATTAAATCAAACCCTAAACTTTTTATAACATTTATATATTGTTCATAATTTCTATAAACACATGTATATCTACTAATTATGGGCGAGTATTTTGGTCTACCCTTTATGAGAGATTCTTTTAATATGAGTTTGCCACCATTAGTATTAATTAATGACTTCAAGTAATGAAGGGCCCTTGTAAATCTTACTTCACTAACCATTCCTGATAATACACCCATGCAACTTACAAGATCATATCTAGTTAATTCTTTGATCTCAAGAATACTCTCATTAAAAAAAGTAATATTATTGAGATGATTTTTTATTGCATTACTTTGAGCTTTCGCTAACAATTTTTCAGAGATATCACAGGCATGAACATTTTTTGCAAAATTAGCTAATAGAAATGTAAAACGACCATCTCCACAACCAATATCTACAGCTGTATTAATAAATCCTATTTTAGTTAGAAAATTTTTAAAAGATTTTTCTTGAAGATCATAGTAATTCTTTGTGCCTAGATATGTATTATTAGACTTTTCCCAGTATTGATGCGCCTTAATATCTCTTTTAAAATTAGAAACTGGTGCTACAAATAGGTCCCCTTTTTTGCATGCTAAAACAATATTTTTTATTATATATTCTCCTACTGACATTCCATTTTTAGGGTTGTAAAATAATTTCTGTCTTGCTAAAAGGCGTTTTTCCTCTAGATCTTGATTTTCCTTTTTGGCATTAAATATAAATGAATTGATAGTTTGAAGAGGGTTTTCTCCTAAGGTAATGACTGCATTCAAAATAATTTCTGAATCATCATTTAATCCATATCCATTAGGTGGATATGTATAAAGGATTGGTTTATTAACCCATAAGTATTCAAGTAAAAAAGAGCCTGCATCAGTTATAAGAGCATCACTTTCTTTAAAAGAATCCATATATTCATAATTTTCATCAATATATGAATTACCTAATTCTGCAATTTTACGTTTAAAATCAATAATTTCATCATAACTCCAAATCCCTTTTTCTTCCAATCTATTCCAGAGTAAAGGGTGTGGTCTAAAAATCAAAAAATGACTATTAGTAAGTTTTGAAAAAGAATTTAAAATATAATCTTTTACATATAAAAAGCTTGACCAAGAATTAGGTTCATTTTCATTAACAACACTAAAATGAGGAGTCCATAATATTGCAATACGTTTACTAATTTCTTTTCTTAATTCTTTATTACCTGTTTTATCAAAATCTTTATAGAGATCTACCCTTGGAGATCCAGATACAACAACGTTAGAATTACCATTATCTTTATATTTTGCAAACATTTTTCTATGATTTAAAGAACGAGCAAATATTCTCCATGCCTGTTTCTGAACTAAAAGGTTAAATTGATAAGATTGATTAAAGCCTCCTCCTCCTATTTCCAAGCCATATGGGATATAAACTATTTTTGTTCCTCGATCATTAACATAATGCCAGAAGGAAGAAGGGTACATATCAGAATAAGGTAAATTGAGAATTACTACGTCAGGTGAAAATAAATAAATAGATTCTTCGCTAAAGTAAGAGAAAGGTATGTTTTTATCTATTAAATTTTGTTTTATTTGTGAAAAACTTTTTGTTCTTCTATATGAATAACTGCTTCCAATCTCAAAAATCATTACTTGGGTAATAACATCTTGATTTTTCTGTGCAGCTTCAAAAACAGAAGAAATAGAAGATAAAATCGTTCCTTCTATTAAAGCGAATAAAACTCTAGGATGTTCTATTTGTCTTTTGACGTTATTAGCTCTTATTGGAATATTTCTAAAAACTGCTTTTATTTTTGTCTTAATTAAGAAAAAGGATTTAAGTTTCTTTAAAGAAAAATAATTCTGTTTTATAAAATTTTTAGTTTTATTATTAATAAACTTCTCTAAAATTAATTTAACGTATTTTTTATTAATCTTTTCCAAAATATAAATATTTGCTTATATTAATAGTAATTGATTATTTATCTCGATATAAATGAAAAGAAAAATTTTTTAATAATTATATCTGAGAGATAAAAAAGAAATTAATTTGATTTATTTAAGGAAGAGATAATTTAATCATTTGCATAGATTTATTTAATCTGCAATTATTTCATAGTAATTTATAGTATAAAAAAATTTTTTGAAAAAATTTTCTTATAAATCTTATAAATAAAGATAAAAATTTCCAATTAACTTAAAAGTACTATCTAATCTTTAATAAATTTATTAATATTTTTTTCTCATAAAAAAAAGGAATAAAAACCTTCCGACATTTTCAATACACTTTAATTCCCAGCCTTGACTTCCTAAAACATTTAGAATGTTCTGTAATTGATCTGCAGGATGTAATTCTTTTTTTTGAGTATATTGTTCTGGGAATTGTTCCTTTATAAAGTTTGCACTAAGTGAACCTTTAAGTTTTTTACTATCCTGTTCCGGATCAGGATTACTATTTTGTTTATTATCAATATTAAGGTTTAGAATTTTATATTCCCAAACATCTCTATTAATATCTTGAGAATTTTGATTTTCAACTTCACCCATATTGAACCTATTAAGTTTTTAAATTTTAGAGGTTTTTAAATTATTTGTCCCAAAAACATCTTAAGGAATTTTTGATTACTTTCCAACAATATTAGATCAGAAAATTTCTGAGAATTTTCATGAGATTCAAAAAATATATACATAATAAATGAATAAGTATTTTTATTCAGATCAAGAATTGCTATTAAAAGATATATATTAAAATATAAACTATAGTTTCATTCTCTTTTATTGGCTATCAATTTTCAAAAAGAAGATTGCCATAAAAGAATTTGTCTATAAAGTGATAATCAAACTATACCTAAGATAAAAGTCAACTTTTATGCCTCTTTAAATTTCTTATATAAATTATCAAGAAGTGTTAAAGAAGACTTTAAATAGTTTTAACTTTGATAATGTGTTGTTGATAAATCTTTATTAGAGTTGTAAGCCAAGAAGGGGTAAGTCATTAAGGCGTTTATTTTTCTGTAAATTGCACATCCTGACCTATCAATACTTATGAGAGGCATCTTTCGAGGTTGTCCATTATTTATTAAAGGTATTGGAGTGGTTTTTAAAGAGAGGGGGAAGATCATATCAATAAGTTTTTTCGCTCCTTTAGGTGTTAAATAATATGCCCAAAATCCAAAACCTATTATCAGTTTATTAAAAATAATTCTATTAATATCTGTCTTAGAAAAAGCATCCTTAATCCATTTGGGATCTGGATATGGAGGTTCAAAATAAATACTTGAAAACCTAAGATTTTGTTGCGATTCTATTTGCATCACACTATTGGTAGTAAGGCCAAAAAAACATATATCACTTGAACTTAAAATATTAATATTTTCTTTTATAAATAATTCTATTTTAGGATGACTATAACAATCATCTTCAAAAACCAAGAAATCTTTATTTTCTTGCATAGATCTTTTCCAAATTGTTTTATGGGAAGCAGCACATCCGAGAGCACCAAAACTAAAAAACTCATCGTGCGATAAGAAATCTTGTGTAGCTAAATTTTCACTTAAGATCTGTTTTGAAGTTAAATTCTTTCCAATTATTGCATCGAAAGGTTTGATATTCATATGAGAATTATTTTCAAGAAAATTAGTGAATCTTTTTCCTTTTTTATTTAAAGTAATAGCAATAATTTCCATAATAAAAGAATTCTCCTAGTATATTCATGATAACCTTTAAGAATTTTCTAGATCAATCCATAAAGGATAATGAAAAAATTTTTATAAAATTATTTACCTTAGAAATAAATAATTATTTTTTATTTATTTAACACATTTAATTTTTGATGATTGATTAATAAAATTATCATCGATAAAAGATTTTGTTGAATTATAATTAATAGATTAATAATCCTTCAAATATTATTCATTACATTTTGGGAAATAACCCATTAACTTACTATTTAACTTTAAATAATTTATTTAGAAATTGTTTTAAAGGATAATTTGCCAATTTTTAGATAAAAATTTTTCAAGAAATTATATATTTTCTTAAATTTAGAAATTTTATATTTTATTTTTAATAAAAATATATTTCTTTTCATATATGCATCGAATAATTCTTGATAACCAAATTTATAAGCATATTCCTTTTCTAGCTCAATTGTATTTTTAGTAAGTTGAATAATACTATCTCTATTTTTAATTGTATTTTTCTTATGACACCTATAATTAAATAAATGTTTATCTATATATTTATACTTGCCAAACTTAGATAATTGTAAATGTAGGAAATAATCATCTAATATTGGTTTCTCACTATAGCCTTTAATTTTATTAACAAATGTATTTTTTCTTAACAAATAACCATTTGGAATATAGTTACCTTTAAGCAAGCTTATATAATTTCCAAATTCATCCGAATAAAAATCTACGTCTTTTCTTGTCTTCATTAAGTATGAACCAAAAGAAAAAGAATCAATATCTTTGATATTATAAGTTATCTCTCCATTTGAATCCCAAAAGCATAATTTGCTTTGCTCATCTATAAAGTAGTTATTACCAACAGCCAATACATAATCAGTATTTATTTTCAGGAATTTGTACATAACTTCAATAGCATCACATGTATAAGTATCATCAGACGCACAAAAAGCCAGAAACTTACCTTTTGATTTAAAACAACCCTTATTGAGTGTTTTAGGAATTCCCTCGTTTTCTTTATCAATAAATAAAAATCTTTTAAATCTTTTACTACATTCTTCGGCCTTAGATTTTATTTTTTCTGAAGTTCTATCAATTGATCCATCATTTAAAACAATTAACTCAATATTTTTATAAGTCTGATTTATTATAGAATCTATACATTCTTCGATATATTTTTCATGATTAAATGCTGGAATTATTACTGATATTAAATCATTTTCCATCATTTTCTATATTTTTATTGATAAGCTTATTTCTATTGTAGATTATAGAAATAGATGTAATTTAAAATTATAAAAATTTATTTCTATTCAATCAAAGAACAACAATATTTTTAGTATAAAATTAAATGGAAAATAAAGTTATTTGAACTTATAAATTTATTTATTAATATCAACTAATCCTTTCAATATAATTGCGATATTCGTATTTTATATAATAATTATTTAATGAAATTAATTTAAATATTATTCTTAGAAATTATATATAGTAACAAAGATTATTAAGATAAAATTTTACAGCTCCAAAATTGATACATTCCCTTGAAAGTATGAGGATTCTTTTCTTCAAATAATTCCCAATTATCTAAATTCGTACATTTTTTATCTTCTGGAAATTGCTTATTATAAGAATTTTTTATTGGAGGGCTAAGAAGGAATCCAAGAAACCTTAAATTATTATTTTTAAGGATTTCCTTTAATTTAAGAATAGTAAATTGATGTTCTTTTTCATGAAAACAAAGATCACGGCACTCAGAATATGAATAAAAGTCATCAAAAGATGTTAATGATTGTAAATTATCTAACTCACCTGAGATTACTTTTTCTCTGAAATCTCGAATATTAATTTCATTCTGATCAATTTTATTTTTTCTAATGTAATCCCTCGCAAGCAAAATACTCTGTCTTGCAATTTCACTATATAACCCTAACTTAAGAAAACCATCATGTTTTAGGTTTTTTAATAAAACTCTTAAACCTTTTTCAGGATTTTCCATATGATGTAAAACTCCACCACACTCAATAACATCAAATTTTTCTTCTAATAATTCGACATCTAAAATATCCATTTGTACAAGTTCAACATTACTCATCTCAAACTCATTTAATTTCCTACTAGCATATGCAAGACTTGATAGACTTAAATCAATAGCTGTTAATTTTGCATTTCTATATCTCTGCGCCTGCATTATCTGTTTACCTGTTCCACATCCGGCAATAAGTACTTGAATTGTATTTTTAATTTGAGTACCACTTATAAAATTAGGAATTATATCATCATTAATTGATTGATAAATAGATTTCTGATAATTTCCTGCATTATAGATATATCTCCATCTTGGATAAGGATTTTGCTCATATTGTGATTTTACTTTTAAAGAAATACTATTTCTTATTTTACCTAAGGTTCTTATGTTTCTTGATAATTCAAGTTCTTCTAGGGGTTCAATTAATTGTAAATTGATTAATGCTTTTAAATTTTCATCTGAAGTTTTATATAGTTTTAGTAAAGGTATTTGTTTAATAATTTTATGAAGTGGGAAATAACAAGCTAATAAAGCAATTTTTCTTTCATCTATGAGATCTTTTTTAAAATCATTAATAATTTCACTCATATATTCACTTTCTTCTTGAGTTGTTTGGTAGACATATTCGTTAAGGAAGCATTGTTCTGCTAATGAAATAATAAGTTGAAAATCATAATTATCAGTATTTTCATTATTTTTAATATTCTGACAAATATCTTTTCTAAATTTCGTCAATAGTTTTTCTAATTCCTTATCTCTAAAAATTATCTTTTTAAAAGCTTTTCTTATAATCTTATTATTTTCTAAGTAATCGATATTAGAAGAGTTTTTTTTAGTTGTTAAAAGATCTTTTAATTCTTTCTTATATAAGTAATTAAATAGATGAAATAAATCATGATGAGAAATATTATCTTTTTCTAATAAATGATCTAAAATAAAATTTAATTTAGATTTATCTAATTTTGATAAATCTACCATCCTTAATAATTCTGATATCGATTGATATATTTGGGATTCATTAGTATTGACACTAATTACCTTTAAATAACAATCTAAAGCTAATTCTGATTGATCTATTTCATATAAAATAGTTCCTAAGTTGAATTGTGCCATTGATAAAGAGGGTTCAATTTGAATAGCCTTACGGGTTTGAATCTCTGCCTCCTTTAATCTTCCAGAATCTCTCAACAAACTTCCCAAATTAGAATATGCAACAGAAAGAAAAGGATCTAATTTAATAGCCTTTCTAATCTCTATTTCTGCCTCCTCTAGTCTTCCAAAATCTCTTAACATACTTCCCAAATTAGAATATGCCATTGCGAAGTTCGGATTTAGTTCAATTGATTTGCGAGTCTGTATTTCTGCCTCTTTTAATTTACCAAGATCTCTTAATATACTTCCTAAGTTAAAATAGGCCACTGAGAGAGAAGGATCTAACTGAATAGACTTGCGAGTATGTATTTCTGCCTCATCTAATTTTCCAAGATCTCTTAATACACTTCCTAAGTTTGAATAGGCATTTGCAAAATCTGGATTTAATTGAACTGCTTTACGAAGAGATATTTCTGCCTCTTCTAATTTCCCAAGATCTCTTAATATACTTCCTAAATTTGCATGAGGATTTGCAAGATCAGCATTTAGCTTAATTGCTTTACGAGTATATTTCTCAGCATCTTCTAATTGTCCTAGACCTCTCAAAATTAAACCATAATTTGAAAATACTCCTGCGTCTAAAACTCCTTTATCAATACAATCTTTATAACACTTTGATGCCTCATTAATCTTTCCTTGAAGATGTAATTGGAGCGCTCGATCAATTAATTTTTTATGAATTAATTTACTTTTTTTAATATTCTTAATATTTACTTTATTCCCAAAACCTTTCATTTGAAAATGCTATTTATAGTAAATTATATTTTAAAAGCTATTATATTTATAATAATTTAATACATAAACAAATTTACCTATTTTAAGTAAATATTTAGGGGATATTTTTTAACTAATAAATTCTTTTAAATTTGCATGTCTATTAAATATATTCAAAACTGGTTTTAACAAGTTCTTATAATTTCACCAAAGAGATATTTCATTATCATTTATAAAGTTAGAGTTTGAATTTTTTTATATTTTTATTATGCTTACATGAAGATTAGGTTTTAAGTCTTGGTTATTATATTGCCATCAAAGCTAATCTATAAGAGCTATAATCTCATCTGAAGTGCTTTTTACAAAGTTAACATAATTTTGAAAATAAATTTTAAAAATAAATTTCCCTTTATACTTTTCAATTAACTGATGAATTTTTATCTAAATATTTGCTATTTCACTAATTGAACATGAGTAAGTATATTTATTTCTTAGATTTTTTTTATAAATCTCTAAGTATTGTCAAGAGGATTTATATAACAATAAATAATTTTTGGCGAATAAATTTAATTAAATATTAAAGTTTAAAACTAAGACAAATGAAGAAAATAAGAAAAACAATTTAAGACTATTGATAATTTAAATTTTTTTAGAAAAAATATTTAAACATTTTTTATGTTTTTTAAATACAATTGCTTTTATATACTCTGAAGGTTTATAAATATTTTGATAATTATTATTATCGAGATTTTTTGGGGTTTGAAGCCAATTTTCTCCTAATAATTTGTTTATATTATTGAAATAATTTTCTAATAATATTTTTGCATTAGATTCTTTTATGTATCCTAATTCATAAGCTCCACAAATAGCATCGGCGGCTCCGGTTATTTGTGAAAAAAATAGTGAAGCTTTTGAAGTGTTTTTATTTGGAAAAATATTATAATTTTCCTGAGACATCACATTTGACAATCCATTAAAACTTAATAACAATAATAATAGGTATTTAATCATCTAAATAAATTCTATATATAGCAATTAGAAATTATATAACCCTTATTTTAACTTATAAAATCATAGTGAAACTATAAAAATCATAAAAAGTACTATAAAAAAACTGTTCACATGAAAAAGCAAAATTATTAATAGAAAAGATTACATACTTTGCTCTGTCTTATTACTTTGAAATACATTTGTATTAAGAAACTTATAATAATCAGAAACTGAGTTTTCATCTATTATTTTTCTTCTTATAAGTTCAATTAGATAAAATACACATAGATCAAAGGATTGAAAGCAATAATGCGAGAGTGTTGCAAGTACTTTTAAATTTCTATTTGATATTTTAAAAAGGTTTAAAGGATCCTTTATATAAATAATATCTGCTTCTAGCAGTTGATTGCCAGGGACATTAGGATTACCATTAAAAATTGTAGGTGAAATTGACCATTTTTTTATATCTATAAAACGGTGAGGAATAAACCCATTCAATCTCATCCATCTATCTATATCTCCAAATGATGGCTGATTTTCATACAATGAAACGAAAGAAATTTCTAGTTGTATAGCTAGGCAATCTCTTAGCTTTTTCGATCCATTTTCTAAGATAGTTAATTCTGAGCCTTGAACATCCATTTTCAAAAAATCAATTAATGGGATCCCTTTAATATCGTCAAGTCTTTTTGTGGAAACATTTTCAGTCCTTTCTACTTTGCCAATCTTTGTAAAGTTATTAAAAAACTTCAGTGTATTTTCTTTTGGCTTAAGTAAAGAAGTCATTCCTGAGGGGGCAGTAGCAATATAAAGAATTTGATCTGTGCCATCATAAAGTAAATCATTATAAAAAAATATATCATTCCCAAAACTTCTATATATTGGATCTTTCTGCCTCTTATCCCCGTCAAATGCATATAGTAAACCAGCACCAATATTCATAATAGACTTATATATAGGTTCTTCAGCTATTGCAGCTGCACCAATATCAAATAGATTAATCTTATTGTCTAGTTTTAAAAATTCAAAAACTTTGTAAGACATTTTTTCTAAAAACTTATGATAAAAGATAAAGTACTAAAAAGATTGCTATTTCATCAATTCCCTTTAGCTAAGGTCAGATGCAAATGATCCATCTACATCTCCATTTATAAATGAGGTTATATTGAATGTTCTGCTCTGACCAGTGAATGCAATATTGTTTAAATTATCATTTTCCAGTTTTGTATTAGACATTCCGAGATTATTAAAGTCTGCAA
>MDTG01245934.1_pt1 | contig 11694 bp, 9 predicted proteins | sample 811421 | NCBI WGS metagenome assembly MDTG01 (sample SAMN05326645, study PRJNA326480) | marine metagenome | isolation source: seawater | place: Pacific Ocean: South East | collected 2011
ATAACAGAACGACAAGGGACAAGACATGACTGACCTCGCCCAACGTGTCCATGATGAGCTGCTGCAAGCCATCGAGAAGGATCAACTGGTTCTCCCCACCCTGCCGGAAGTAGCTCTGCGCGTGCGCGAAGCCGCCGAAGATCCGGACGTGAGCATCCCCCATCTGGTACGCGAAATCAGTAACGACGCTGCCCTGAGCGCGCGCCTCATCAAGGTGGTCAACAGCCCGCTGCTGCGCAGCCGCCAGGAAATCACCGACCTGTCCATGGCGGTCAACCGCATGGGTATCGCCTACACCGCCAACCTGGCAACCGGCTTGGCGATGTCGCAGATGTTCCAGGCCACCTCCGACGTCATCGACCGCAAAATGCGCGAAGTCTGGGCCCGCAGCACCGAGGTTGCCGGGATCAGTCATGTATTGTGCCGCCACTACACCAAGCTCAAGCCCGATCAGGCGACGCTGGCTGGCCTGGTGCACCAGATTGGCGTGCTGCCGATTCTCAGCTATGCCGAAGAAAACAGCCAACTGCTGCGTGATTCCATTAGCCTGAACCTGGTCATTGACCGCATTCACCCGCTGCTGGGCGACCGCATCCTGCAGGCTTGGGACTTCCCAGAGCCGCTGCGTCATGTACCGTCCCAGCACCTGGATTTCCAGCGCAACTCGACCAGCGTCGACTACGCCGACATTGTTCAGGTAGCCGTACTGCAGTCACTGGCAGGCACCCAACATCCTTACGCGCAAATGGACTGGACCAGCATCAGTTCCTTCGCCAAGCTGGGCCTCGACCCGGTCGCGGAGCAGGAAGACGAAGATCTGTCGGCCGAAATGGAAGCCGCGATGCAACTGCTGGCCTAAGGAAGCAGCCACTCACCGCCGCGTCCACTGCGGCGGTCTCTTCTCCAGAAACGCATTCACCCCTTCCAGGGTATCCTCCAGCTCAAACAGGTCGACGAAGCGCTCGCGCTCAGCGGCAAGCAAGCTATTGACTGGCTGAGTGCGCGCGCCCTGAATCAGCTCCTTGCAATAGCGCACCGCCACCGGGCTTTGCCGTGCGACCTGCGCCGCCAGCTGCAACGCCACGCCGACCGCATGGCCCTGCTCCACACACTCCTGAACCAGACCAATGCGTTCTGCTCGCACGCCATCAATCCGCTCACCGCACAGAATCATTCGCTTGGCCCACCCCTCGCCAACCAGCCAGGCCAGCGCCTGAGTACCACCGGCACAAGGCAGCAAGCCGACACCCGCTTCCGGCAGCGCCAGCTGAGCCTGCCGCTCGGCAATGCGAATATCGCAGGCCAGAGCGCATTCCAGACCGCCACCCATGGCATAGCCATTGATGGCGGCAATGGTCACCCCGGAAAAGTCGCGAAGGGCCTCAAAAGCAGCCCCGAACAGGCGCGCCATCTCGCGCGCCCGCGCCGCATCGCCGTCGGCAAACATCTTCAGATCGGCACCTGCGGAAAAGAAGCGCTCGCCACGACCAGTCAGCACTAACGCGTAGATATCGGGGTCCGCATTGAGATGGGCCAGCAACTCGGGCAAGCCATGCAGCATGTCCGAGTCCCAGGTATTGGCAGGCGGGTTGTCGATGGTGACCAGCGCCGTATGCCCGGCTTTCTGAACCACCAGCTTATCTGTGCGCGGAACCAGTGCGGTATAGGGTTGCAGTGCATGCTCCATAACGGCCTCCAGCTTGCTCGGTATCTGGTTCCGTTTTAGCACAAAGCCTGCTGAGCGGTCAGCCGGGTAGCGCCGGCAAACTCCAGTCGATAGGGGTAAGGCCGTGCTCAACCAGGTACTGGTTGGCGGCAGAGAAATGACCATTGCCGATGAACCCGCGGTGCGCCGATAGCGGCGAGGGGTGTACCGAGGTCAGCACGCAGTGGCGCTGCCGGTCAATCTGCTCACCCTTGCGCTGGGCGTAGCTGCCCCAGAGCAGGAACACACAGTGCTCGCGGCGCGCGTTGATTATCTCTATCACCCTGGAGGTAAAACGCTCCCAGCCACGCTTGGCGTGCGACCCGGCCTGCGCCTGCTCAACTGTCAGCACCGCATTGAGCAGCAGAACGCCCTGCTCCGCCCAGGACTGCAAACAGCCATGGGGCGGAATGGGCAGCCCCAGATCGCGATGGATTTCTTTGAAAATGTTCTGCAGCGAGGGCGGCGTGCGCACCCCGGGCGGCACCGAAAAACTCAGCCCGTGAGCCTGCCCCGGCCCGTGGTAAGGGTCCTGACCGATGATCACTACCCGAACCTGATCCAGCGGTGTGGAGTTGAGCGCATTGAAGACCAGCGGCCCCGGTGGAAAGACTGTCTTGCCGGCGGCCTTTTCCTGCTGCAAAAAGGCTCGCAGCTGCTGCATGTAGGGCTGTTCGAATTCGCCCTGCAGCTCGCTCAGCCAGCTGTCATCCAGTTGAACTGGTCGCTCACCCACCACTTATTCCTCCAGCGCCGGAACCGCCTGATTGACGCAGCGTACTACCCGATCCCGGCTATCACGCAACACGCCGGACAAGCCATTCATGTGGCTGGCGTGCAACACCAGGATGCCATCCACGCACTCGGCCTCGTGCTTGGCCGGGTTGCTACGCAGATTGCCGCCCTCTTCAGAGCCCACTGTCACGACGCGGTAGTCGGCCAGTTCAAGCCCCTTTTCCGGGTGAACAAAATTGAGATAGCCGTACAGGTGCAGCACGGTCACGGTCAGCACGACAGTGACAATGGCGGTGAGGATAAGGGGCAGCTTGTTGATTTCCTGCGCTTGCGACATCAGTTACTCCGCTTACAGAATGTTGGCGTAGTCGGCTTCGACCCGCTCCAGACTCAGATTATTGAGAAAGCCCGAGAAACACATCCAGGCACTCAGGGCGTTGAGATCAGCAAAGGGGGCCGGCAGATAGCGCGGCGGCACCACCAACCCCTCCTCCACCAGCTGCCCCAGCGTCCGCATGTCCTCCAGCGTGGTCTTGCCGCAAAAAAGCAGAGGAATCTGCTGCAGCTTGCCTTTACGCACCGCCAGCTGGATGTAGTTGTAGGTGAGGATAAAGCCCTTCAGATAGACCAGATCCTTGGTAAACGGCAGCCCCTCGCTGGATGAGCCACGGAACACGCGGCTGGCGTTGTTGTAGCTGTCGTCGCGCGAGTAGCCTTCGTCCCGGTAAAACTGGAAGACATCCAGAAAGTTGCCACCGGTTTCGGCGATCTGAATTGCGCGGGTGCGGTCGGTCAGCTTGCGCAGGCGCGCCGGATAGGAGTTGAAGGTCAGTACCTCCATCAGGATCGCCAGCCCCTCCTGAGTCACCGTTGAAGACGGCGGCCCCTTGGCCAGGAAAGTGCAGATCGGCTGATGCTGGCCGTTCAAGCTGGTCGCCACGTGCACCATACCCTCGTGCACAGCGAGAATATTGAGGTCGCGTTGATTGAACAGCGCGTCAGTACGCACCTTGATGTAATCGGCGCCAGCGGCGGCATCAGCAACGATACCGTCAGACTCGAAGACCCGCACTGCCTGGTCGTCCGGGAAGGCCTCGTTCATACGCGCCTGCAGGATCTGCACCGCTTCCGCTGCCGCAATGGTCTTCGGCTCGCGGGCAAGGTCGGTCCGGGCGATATTCTTCAGCGACTCGCTGAGCATGATACCCAGATCAGTCAGGGTCGGATCGCCCGCGTGAAAGGCATCGGAGGCCGCGCCATAGAGCTCCTGCGAGATCAGTCCGAAGTCCTGGGTGCCACGCGCCTCCAGCATGCGTATAACCATGCGGTACTCGCGGCACATGCGGCGCATGATCTGCCCCACCGGGTTAAAGCTGCCCAGCTGCCGGGTGATATCGCGCTCGATGTCCTGAAAGATCTGCCGCCGCTCAGCCGGGTCAAAGCTCAGCGGCCGCTGGGCGTAATAATCCGCCGACACCTCGGGCAACACCTTGCAGCGCTTTTTGAAAAACGCATCGCGAATGCCATCGTCCCACTTGATGGCATCAAGCACCCGAATCGGCGCCTGCGCCTCGACAATGCGGTCGGACAGACTACGGATGACCAGCTGATACTGCTCACTCTGTTTCACGGGGGGCTCCCTTTGGTCGCAGCTGCAAGCTCCAAGCCGCAAGCTATAAGCTGTCCGTGCATTCACGCACTCTCGCAGGTTACACGAGCCAGCCGATAATCATCATAGCCCTGATACAACTCGCACTACTTGCCGCTTGAGGCTTACGGCTTGCAGCTGGCGGCAAAGCCGCCTACGCCGTTTCCGGCCGCATATGCGGGAACAGAATCACGTCGCGGATCGACGGCGAGTTGGTCAGTAGCATCACCAGACGGTCGATACCGATACCTTCACCGGCGGTCGGCGGCATGCCGTATTCGAGCGCACGAACGAAGTCGGCGTCATAGTGCATGGCTTCATCGTCACCGGCGTCCTTCTCGGCGACCTGGGCCAGGAAGCGCTCGGCCTGGTCTTCGGCATCGTTAAGCTCGGAGTAGGCGTTGGCGATCTCGCGGCCGCCGATAAACAACTCGAAGCGGTCGGTGACGTTCGGGTTCTTGTCGTTGCGGCGCGCCAGGGGCGACACTTCGAACGGATATTCAGTGATGAAGTGCGGCTGCTCCAGCTTGCTCTCGACCAGCTCTTCGAAAATCATCACCTGCAGCTTGCCCAGCCCCTCGTGGCCCAGCACCTTGGCACCGGCCTTCTTGGCAATCTCGCGCGCCTTCTCGACATCGTTGAGATCGGCCTCGGTCAGCTCCGGGTTGTACTTGAGGATGGAGTCATACACGGACAGGCGAACGAAGGGCTCGCCAAAGTGGAACACCTTGTCGCCGTACGGCACGTCGGTGGTGCCCAGCACCGCCTGCGCCAGCTCACGGAACAGCTCTTCGGTCAGGTCCATGTTGTCGCGGTAGTCCGCGTAGGCCTGATAGAACTCGAGCATGGTGAATTCCGGGTTGTGGCGGGTCGAGACGCCCTCGTTGCGGAAGTTGCGGTTGATCTCGAAGACCTTCTCAAAGCCACCCACAACCAGACGCTTGAGGTACAGCTCCGGCGCGATACGCAGGAACATCGCCATATCCAGCGCGTTGTGGTGGGTTTCAAACGGTTTGGCCGCTGCGCCACCCGGGATGGTCTGCAGCATCGGGGTTTCAACTTCGAGGAAGCCGCGGTCGTTGAGAAAGCGGCGAATGTGCGCAATCACCTGCGAACGAACGCGGAAGGTGTGGCGCGCTTCCTCGTTGACGATCAGATCAACGTAGCGCTGACGGTAGCGCTGCTCGGTGTCGGTCAGACCGTGGTGCTTGTCCGGCAGCGGACGCAGGGACTTGGTCAGCAGCTGCACGCTTTTCATGTGCACATAGAGATCACCTTTGCCGGAGCGAGCCAGCGTTCCTTCGGCGGCGATGATGTCGCCCAGGTCCCAGGTCTTGATTGCTTCCAGGGTTTCTGCCGGCAGGCCCTTGCGGTCAACGTAGACCTGCAGACGACCGGAGCTGTCCTGCAGCACCATGAAGGCGCCACGGTTAAGCATGATGCGACCGGCAATCTTGACCGGGATGGCCGCAGCCTCCAGCTCTTCCTTGCTCTTGTCCTCGTAGGCCTTTTGCAGGTCGGCGCACAGGCTGTCGCGGCGGAAGTCGTTAGGGAAGGCGATGCCCTGCTCGCGCACAGAGGCCAGTTTGGCCTTGCGCTGGGCAATCAGCTGGTTTTCTTCCTCGTGTTGAGCTTGCAGGTCTTGCGGCTGGTCGGTCATATCGGTGAATCCCGGAAAAAATCAATTCGGTTGTCGGCCCGCAGCGCGGGCCATGGCGGATACCCAGGGGGGCGGCTTACAGCCCCTTCTTCAGGCTGGCCTCGATAAACTCATCAAGGTCGCCGTCAAGCACCGCGTTGCAGTTGCTGTTTTCGATGCCGGTACGCAGATCCTTGATGCGTGACTGGTCGAGCACGTAGGAGCGAATCTGGTGACCCCAGCCGATGTCGGACTTGGTGTCTTCCAGCGCTTGTGCTGCCTCGGTGCGCTTCATCATTTCCAGCTCGTACAACTTGGCACGCAACATTTTCATGGCGTGGTCCTTGTTGGCGTGCTGGGAGCGCTGGTTCTGGCAGCTGACCACGGTATTGGTCGGAATGTGCGTGATCCGCACCGCCGAGTCTGTGGTGTTAACGTGCTGACCACCGGCACCGGAGGAGCGATAGGTGTCGATGCGCAGATCCGCCGGGTTGATATCGATTTCGATATCGTCATCAATCTCGGGGGATGCAAACACCGCCGAGAACGAGGTGTGGCGACGGTTGCCGGAGTCGAACGGGCTCTTGCGCACCAGACGGTGTACGCCAATTTCGGTACGCAGCCAGCCAAAGGCATATTCGCCGCGAATGTGCACGGTCGCACTCTTGATGCCGGCGACTTCACCCTCGGACAGTTCAACAATCTCCGCATCAAAGCCGTGCTGGTCCGCCCAGCGCAGGTACATGCGCAGCAAAATGTTGGCCCAGTCCTGGGCTTCGGTACCACCGGAGCCGGCCTGAATATCCAGATAGCAGTTGTTGGCGTCCATATCGCCGCTGAACATGCGGCGGAACTCGAGCTTCTCAAGCGCCTCTTGCAGGCGCTGCAGCTCAGCTACCACATCATCTACCGCGCCCTGATCACCCTCTTCGGCAGCCATTTCGAGCAGCTCGCTGGCGTCAGCGAGGCCGCCGCTCATTTCATCCAGGGTGCCGACAATCTCGGCCAGCTGGGCACGCTCGCGTCCCAGGTTCTGGGCACGCTCGGGTTCATTCCAGACGCTGGGGTCTTCCAGCTCGCGCTCTACTTCGGTCAGACGATCACGTTTGTGATCGTAGTCAAAGATACCCCCTGATGGTTTCAGAGCGGCTGCGCAGATCTTTGATAGTGTTCAGAATCGGATTGATTTCCATGGTGACGGACCCCGGCAGACAAAAGCCGCCATTGTAGCGGAAATCAGGCGCTGAGTGCAGAGCCGCGCCGCAGGCTCAGGCGCGACTGGCAAAGGCGCGGAGAAACACCAGCGCGCCCACGCCCCAGAGCGCATTGAGCACAAAACCAATGACAAAACGCGGTACAAACTGCTGCCAGTCGAGCCCGTACCCCTTGAGCGGAAAAACCACCAGCAAGGCCACCAGCGTCAGCGCTACACCGCCGAACAGCGCCGCCTTCAGCCACAGCCACTGCTTGCCCATGCGTGACAGCGCGACCACCAGCACCAGCCCCCAAACGCCACCCCAGAAGGCAGACGACAGCACGGCCGGCACACCAAGGGGTTCAGTTGGACTCAGGGAGAATGGAGGGAAAGGCACGATACCAGCCGAGTGCAGCAGTCCGAGCGCCGGCTGATGGAAACAGAAAACCGCCAAAAAACCCGCGGCAAAGGCCTGCGCTGCATGTCGCATGACTGTCATCACTCAGTGCTCCCGGTGCATTTTTTACTGCACTATAGCAGGCGCCTGCACCGCTTCCTGCTCACCCTCTTCGAACTGTTCAATGGCCGAAAGGCGCTGCAATACCGGGTGAATGGCCAGCGCCGACTGAGGACGGCTAAACCAGTAACCCTGCACAAACTGGCAGCCCTCGTTATGCAGAAAGTCCATCTGCTCCGGGGTTTCGATACCTTCGGCGATCACGTCCATGTCCAGCCCACGGCCCAGGCCGATAATCGCCCGACTGATGGCTTTCAGGCGCTCGTCATTGGGCGCTTTGGTGATAAAGCTCTTGTCGACCTTGATGATGTGCAGCGGATAGCGATGCAGGTACCCCAGAGAGGAAAAGCCGGTACCGAAGTCATCCAGCGCAATCCGCACCCCCATGCTCTCCAGCTCACGCAGCGTGGCCAAGGTTTCCGGCCCATCGCGCATCAGCAGACTTTCAGTGATCTCCAGCACCAGGCTGGCTGCCGGCAACGCAGTCTCCTTGAGGATCAGCGCCACCCGCTCGGCAAAGCCGGGCTCCTGCAACTGGCGACTGGACAGATTGACCGAGCAGCGCAGCCCCGCCAGCCCCTGCTGGTGCCACTGATGCACTTGCGTGCAAGCTTGGCGCAGCACCCACTCGCCAACAGCGACGATCTCTCCAGACTCCTCCAGCACCGGAATGAACTGATCCGGCGACACCAGGCGCTCTCCCTGCCACCAACGCAGCAGAGCCTCCACGCCCACCACCTGCGCACGCCCGGCAGACACCTGGACGATAGGCTGGTAGTAAAGCTCAAACTGGTCACGCGACAGGGCTTCGCTCAGGGCATTTTCCAGGTTCAGCCGCTGGGTCGCCTCTTCCTGCAAGCTCTCGTTGTAGAGCGCCAGCTGGCCCTTGCCGAAGGCCTTGGCCCGGTACAGCGCCAGGTCAGCCTCGCGCAGGGCGTCCTGCTCGTTACCGCGCCCGGTCAGCGGCGCCACACCAATGCTGACGCTGACAGCAAGCCGGCGCGACCCCGCAATGATGGGGTATTGCAAGGCGTGCATGATGCGTTTGCTGACCAGCTCGGCATCCAGCGGCTTGGCCATATCGTCCAGCAGCACGACAAACTCATCACCACCAAAGCGCCCCAGATGGTCGCCGGGCCGCAGGCAGCGCTCGATACGCTTGGCGACCTGAATCAGCACCTGATCCCCGGTCTGATGCCCGAGGCTTTCGTTGATCAGCTTGAAGCGATCCAGATCGATAAACAGCACCGCCGCATGCCGCGCCCCTGGTTTGGCCTGCCGCTGCAGCGCTTGACTGAGCAGCTCGCCAACCTGCTGACGGTTAGGTAAGCCGGTCAGCGCATCATGCAGCGCCTGATGCGCCAGCGCCTCTTCGGTCTGCTTGCGCTGGCTGATATCGGTCAGCGAACCGGCGAGCAGATGCTCACCATTCAGATCCGTCGCCATCACCGCGCGAATCATCACCCAGATCAGACGCCCCCAGCTGTCGCGCAGCTCGCACTCGTAATGCAGAAACGGCTGACGTCCTTCCAGATGCGCCTGCACCGCCGCCATAAAGCGGCCGCGCTGACTCTCAGGGATCAAGGCAGCCCAGTCATCCAGGGTGCGAGGGGCGCGAGCAGCATCCAGGCCAAGCATGGCCAGCCAGCGCTCGGACAGATGCAGGCTATCTTCCTCTACATGCCACTCCCACAAACCATCGTTGGCACCACGCACTGCGCGGGCATAGCGATCCTCGCTCGCCTGCAGGGCCTGCTTGTCGGCGGCGATATAGGTATCGGCGGTCAGGGTGATATCGAAGAACGCCGCCTTGAGCAGGCAGCCATAAAGCTGTTCGGCCAACTTGGGCTCGGCATGCCAGTGCCGGCCAATCGCCTTGTGCATGAAGTCGAGATAGAAGTGAAAGGCCGACAGATACCATTTCAGATCAACCCCGAGACGCTCGTGGGTCAGCCCGACCAGCACCCGCAGGCGCACGTACTGCATATCGTAGGGTCCGCGCAGCAACTGTCGAAAATAGGCCTGCTGCTGGCCCTTGAGGCGCTCCATGCGGCCAGGCTCGGCGAGCACCGCAGCGCTGCCCTCAAAGCGACTCAAATGAACAAATAGCGCGTCGATGCAATCGGCGTGCAACCGATCCAGCGCCGGCAGGTGAGCAGCCAGACAGGCAAACTCCGGTTCACCAATCAACAGCAAGCGCAGGCGCTCACGCACCTCGTTCGGGTTCAGCCCAAGCTGACGCTGCATATTGAGCAACTGCTGTTTTAAATCCGGCACTGCCAGACCCCCAGACAGGCCGAACAGCGCCGGCCCAAATGTGATTCAATCTACATTCTTGTATCAGGCATCAGAAACCAAAGTGCCATCAAGGTCAATCCCCGCCACCCGAATGGGCTAGCGAAGTGCCCCTGAGTTGTACAGAGGCCGCATTGCGGTTTGATGGCGCTCGGCCTGGCAGTGGACTGGCCGGCAGGGGAAGCGTCAGGCGCTCAGCAGCGCTCCAGGTGCCGTACCATCAGCTGCAGGCTGCGGCGGCCACGGAACTCGTTGATATCCAGCGTGTAGGCCAAAAGCACGTGGCGCACGCTCGGGTCCGGCCAGAGCTGCGGATCAATATTGAAGGCGATGGCATCGAACACCTCGGGGCTGCCAGCGGCGCGCAGCAGCATCTTCAGGTGGCGCTCACCCACCAGCCGTTGCTGCACCAGCTCAAACTCGCCATGGAACAACGGCTCTGGAAAGTGCTGCCCCCAGGGACCGGCTTCGCGCAGCGATGCCGCCATATCCAGGGACAGCTCGGCAACCTCAAGCTGCCCGTCCGACAACAACCGCCCGGTCAGGTCTGCCGGTTGCAGCTGGCGCCGCACCTCGGCATCAAAAGCCGCAGCAAAGGCCGGAAAATCCGCCTCGCACAGAGACATGCCGGCCGCCATGGCATGGCCGCCGAACTTGCTGATCAGCTCCGGGTGGCGGGCCGCAACGGCGTCCAGCGCGTCACGGATATGCAGGCCCGGTATAGAGCGGGCCGAGCCCTTGATCATGCCCTCTCCGGCATCGGCAAAAGCAATCACCGGGCGATGAAAGCGATCCTTCAGGCGCGAAGCGAGAATGCCGATAACGCCCTGGTGCCACTCGGCATCGAACAGGCACAGACCAAAGGGCAGATCCTGCTCGTCGAGCTGCATGGCCTCCAGGGTTTTCAGCGCCTGCTGCTGCATATCGCGCTCGATGGCCTTGCGGTCGCGATTAAGGCCATCCAGCTCACGCGCCATATCCAGCGCCAGCCCCTCGTCCTCGGTCAACAAGCACTCGATACCCAAGCTGATATCGTCCAGGCGCCCCGCCGCGTTCAGACGCGGACCAACAATAAAGCCCAGATCGGTTGACACCAGACGCTCGCGCGGCCTGCCGGCAACCTCAAGCAGCGCACGAATACCAGGACGGCAGCGGCCTGCCCGAATACGCGCCAGCCCCTGGTGCACCATGATGCGATTATTGGCATCCAGCGGCACGACGTCGGCCACGGTCCCCAGCGCCACCAGATCCAGCAGCTCGGCCAGATTGGGCTCGGCTCGGCCGGTTTCGGCAAACCAGCCGCTCTCACGCAGCGCTGCTCGCAGCGCCAGCATGACGTAGAAAATGACCCCCACGCCCGCCATCGCCTTGCTTGGAAAATCGCAGCCCGGCTGGCTGGGATTGACGATGGCGTTAGCCTCGGGGAGTTGCGCGCCCGGCAAATGGTGGTCGGTTACCACCACCTGCAGGCCGGCGGCCCTGGCCGCCGCTACCCCTTCAATACTGGAGATGCCGTTATCCACGGTCACCAGCACATCCGGGCGACGGGTCAGCGCCCCCTCGACAATTTCCGGCGTCAGCCCATAGCCGTACTCAAAACGGTTGGGCACCAGGTAATCCACCTGCGCCGCCCCCAACTGCCGCAGGGCCAACACGGCAACGCTGCTGGCGGTAGCCCCATCGGCATCAAAGTCGCCCACGATCAGTATCGAGCGCCGCTCGCGCAGCGCTGATTCCAGCACCGCAACCGCCTGCGCAATGCCGCGCAGCCCACTGTAGGGCAGCAACGCCTGCAAGCGGCGATCCAGCTCGGCCTCACTGAGCACACCACGGGCGGCGTAAAGCCGACTGAGCAGTGGCGGCAGCTCCCCGAGCGCCGGCAACACCTCGGGCAACGGGCGGGTTTCGATGCGCATCAGCGCTGCCCCTGCAGCCACTCCAGGGTCAGCTCGTGCTGCTG
>MDTG01410733.1_pt1 | contig 11694 bp, 13 predicted proteins | sample 811421 | NCBI WGS metagenome assembly MDTG01 (sample SAMN05326645, study PRJNA326480) | marine metagenome | isolation source: seawater | place: Pacific Ocean: South East | collected 2011
AACACTATAGACCAATGATGGCTTAAGTATTGCATAGTTATTTAAAATTTTTTTAATTTCATTCTCACCATTAACTTTGCTGCTTGCATATTTACTATCCAAAGCATCTTCGATTCCTAATGCCGATATATGTATAAATTGTTTTAAATTATTTTTTTTTGAGAGTTCTGCTAATTTTTTTGGTAATAGAGTATGAATATTATGAAAAGAAGACTTGTTTTTCTGATTAAGTATACCAACAAGGTTTATACAAATATCTTTGTTTTTAAATACTTCACTTAATTTTTCATAATTAAATGACTCAATTTCTATTATATCTATCCATCCTGCATTAGCTTGGCTTTTAAGAATATAACCTTTTCTATGTATATTTCTTGTGACAACAGTAAGTTTAAAATTTTTTCTAGTTAATTTTCTCAATAAATGCCTTCCCAATTGACCTGAGCCTCCTAAAACTAGAATTTCTGTAGGTTTCATATATATATATAACTTATGAATGTTGATATTAAGTTACATAATAATGATTTACCAGATGAAATAAAGTTAGATGACAAAAAGTCTTTAGCAATTGACTCCGAATTTTCAGGGTTAAATGTAAACAGAGATAAGCTGTATTTGGTGCAGATTTCTTGTGGAAACAATGATGCACACATAATTCAATTAAATAGAGAAAACTATGATGCGCCAAATTTAAAAAAATTATTAGTAAACAAAAATATAGAAAAAATATTTCATTATGCGAGAGCAGATATGACTTTCATACAAAAATACTTAAAAGTTAATGTTGAAAACATAAACTGTACTCGTACTATGAGTAAACTTGCCAGAAGTTATTCGGACAAGCATGGCTTAAAAGATCTTGCCAAAGAATTTTTAGGAATTGAATTAAGTAAACAGCAACAAAGTAGTGACTTTGGTGGAAGTTTAAGTGATAAACAATTAAGATATTGTGCTAATGATGTAATATATCTTCATAAAATATATTCTTCTTTGAAAAAAATTTTAATAAGAGAAAATAGATACGAGCTTTATTGTCAGGCAATAAAATTTATACAAACAAGGGTTGACTTAGACTTAGCATCATTTACAGAAGACGTTTGGTCTCATTAAATAATTTATGAATAATAATTTTTCTATAGTTGGAAGAGAAGTGATTCAAAAAGAAATCGATGCGTTAAAAAAACTTAAAAAGTTTATAAATAAAGATTTTGATAGGATAGTTAATTTAATATTAAAGTGTAAGGGAAAGGTTGTTTTTTCCGGTGTTGGAAAATCAGGTATAATTTCAAAAAAAATATCTTCTACACTTTCATCTCTAGGCGTTTCATCATTTCACGTGGATGCTGGTTCATGTTCTCATGGAGACTTGGGTATGATTAGTTCAAATGATATACTTATTATTATTAGTCATAGTGGAGACTCTGCAGAATTGAAAAATATAATTCAATATGCAAAAAGAAATAAAAATATAATTTTGATAGGTATCACTTCAAAAAAAAATTCATTATTATATAAGTCTGCTAATTTAAGTTTTTTACTTCCAAGCGTAATTGAAGCTGGGCCAGGAAATTATATTCCTACTTCAAGTACTACTGTACAAATATGTTTTGGGGATGCTCTTGCAATATCAACGATCAAAAGAAGAAAATTTTCAAAACTCGATTTTAAAAAATTTCACCCTAGCGGTACCTTAGGTGCAAAATTAAAAACAGTTAAAGAACTGATGTATACAGGGAGAAATATTCCTTTTATTAACGAAAACTCCAATATAAAGACAGCTTTAAAAGTTTTTAACAAAAAAAACCTGGGAGTATTGATTGCAATAAATAATAAAAAAAATACAACTGGAATTATTTCTGACGGAGACTTAAAAAGAATCACTTATAAGTCAGAAAATATAAATAACCTTATTATAAAAAAAGTTATGAAAAAAAACCCAGTAAAAGTAAATGAGAATTTGTTAGCTGCTGAAGCTCTATCAATTATGAATAATAAAAAAATTACAGCTCTTTGCGTTTTTAAAAATAAAAGAAAAAAAATATCAGGTTTAATTACTATGCATAAAATTTTAAATGCTAACATTACATAAAGATGAGACTAAAAGTTTTCTTTCAATTAGTTCTAATAACAATAATATTTGTGATTTTAATTGCATTTTATTATACTTTTTTTAATCAGAAAAATGAGCAGGCTAAAGATATTTTTCAAAACGATCTTAAAAAAGATGATATTCTAATCGATGATAGAACAAATAAATTAACTAATATTGAATATAACTCAATTGATAGTTATGGAAATTCTTATTATCTAAATGCCAAAAAAGCTTTGTTAAATTTAAATGATGAAAAAAAGTATGAAGTAAAATTGGAAGGAGTTACTTCAATTATAAATTTGAGAGATAAAGGTATAGTTTATATTAATTCAAATAATGCTACTTATAATAAAAAAAATCATGATACTTTTTTTTATGGTAATGTTAAAATCAGTTATCTTAATAACTCAATAATATCTGAAAACTTAGATTTAGTATTTTCGAAAGAAATATCAAAAGTTTATAATAACGTTGTATACAACAGTGACCAACTTAATTTAATAACTGACAAAATATTAATTGACATGGTTAGTGGAGATATAAAGTTTAGAATGATAGACAAAAATAATAAAATAAAATTTAAAACAAAACATGAGTTCATTAATTAAAAAATTTAGAATTAAATCTTTTAAAGAAGACAAGCCAATCATAGAACTTCAGAACGTAACCATTTCCTATGGCAATAGGCAGATAGTGGAAAAACTCAATTTAAAAATTCAAAAAAATACTGTCTGTGGGTTATTGGGTCCTAATGGAGCTGGAAAATCAAGTATATTTCATACGATTCTTGGTATTGTAAAACCTACCTTTGGTAAAGTATTTGTTGACGGTATTGAGGTAACAAATATTCCAACTTATAAAAGAACGTCTTTATGTGGAATTTCATGGTGCCCACAGTACGGTGGAGCTTTCACAGATTTATCGGTATTTGAAAACCTAATGGCTATTGCAGAATTGCATATTAAAGATAAAGAAAAAAGATTATCAAAAGTTAATAATTTAATTAGAAGGTTTGAATTAGAAAATGTTGTTAAATTGCACTCCAAAGTTCTTTCTGGTGGTCAACAACGAAAATTAATTCTAGCCATGGCACTAATAAAAGATACAAAAATATTAATTTTGGACGAACCTTATTCAGCATTGGACCCAGTTTCGGTAAGAATGATACAACAAATTATTGTAAGTCTTCAAATGTTTGAGAGAATATCTATAGTAATATCTGATCACAATTTTAGAGATCTCTTATCCACAGTTGATTATTCCATGGTACTGTCTGAAGGTAAAATTGTTGCTAATGGTAGTCCTGCTGAGCTTGTTAAGGACTCACAAGCAATTGCAAAATATTTTGGAGAAGGTTTCAAAATCTAGCTACCATCTGTGAAAAATCAAATAAAAATTAATAAAGTTATTCAACCATTTAAAAAAAAAATATATGTATCTAGCGATAAAAGTTTAAGCATAAGGTGTGTTTTATTGTCTTCAATTGCCCTGGGTACTTCTAGAATATTTAATTTGCTTAAGTCTGAAGATGTATTGAGCACTTTGGATGCAATAAAAAAGATTGGCGTCAATTATAGAAAAAAAAAGAATTACATAGAAATTGATGGTGTTGGTATTAATGGTTTTAAAATAAAAAATAATACAATTATTAACGCAGGCAATTCTGGAACATTAGCTAGATGCATATTGGGTTTATGTTCATCAATAAATAATAAAATAAAATTAGTTGGCGATCAAAGCTTATCGAAAAGAGATTTCTCAAGAGTTATTAAACCTCTCAGATTATTCGGGGCTAATGTTAGATCTAGAAATGGCATGTTGCCAGTAGAGCTAACAGGATCCGATTTGAATAGACCAATAAAATATTTTGAAAATAAAGGAAGCGCTCAGATTAAAACTTGTATTATTCTTAGTGCTATAAATACTCCTGGGATTACAAAAATAAAAGCGATTAGGTCCAGAGACCATTCAGAACTAATGTTAAAAAGCTTTAAATATCCGATCAAAATTAAAAAAACAAAAAAATATGATCTAATTGACATAAAAGGTATGAGTCAATTTAAAGCATTCAACTATGAAATTCCTGGAGATATCAGCTCTGCATCTTTTTTTATAGTACTTACATTATTATCAAAAGATTCTGAGCTATTAATTAAAGATGTTAATGTAAACCCATCAAGGATTGGAATAATTACTATTTTAAATCGTATGAATGCAAAAATTAAAATAATTAATAAAAGGAACTATAAAGGAGAACAAAAAGGTGATATTAAGATTAAAAGTAGAAAAAATTTTAAATCAATTATTTGTCCAGCAAGTTTAAATAGTTCAGCTATTGATGAGTTCATGCTTATATTTTTAGTAGCATGTAAGTCTCAAGGTATATCTACGTTTAAAAATCTTAATGAGCTAAATAAAAAAGAAAGTCCTAGATTAAATATTGCAATTAAATTTATGAAAATGATTGGAATAAAAGTAATAAGAAAAAAAAATGATATTAAAATTTTTGGAAATCCTAATTTAAAACTTAAAAAAAAATATCATATGAAAAAATTTCTAAAAGATCACCGAATTTTTATGATGTCAGTAATTGCCGCACTCACACTTGGAGGAAATGGATGGATGGTAGAAGATAAAGACTCTATAAAAACTTCTTTTCCAAACTTTTTAAATATTTTAAAAATACTCGGAGCAAAGATAAATTGAATAAAAGAAAAAACATAATTACTGTTGCAATAGATTCACCTGCGGCAGCTGGTGCGGGTACACAAGCAAATTATATCGCAAAACATTACAATCTACTTCAACTTGATACAGGTAGAATATATCGTCTCATAGGTAAAATGAAATTAAAAAATCCAAAAAAATTTAATTATTCTATGGTTAAAAAAAAAATTAAAAAATTAAAATTAAAAGATTTGAAAAGTAAAAGTTTATTTTCAGATAAAGTTGCAACTATAGCATCTGCTATAGCTAAGGATAAAAAGATAAGAAATATAGTTCATCAATTTCAGCAAAAATGTGCTTACAGTCCACCAAAAAAATATTCTGGTTCTGTGCTTGATGGAAGAGATATAACAAGTGTAATTTTAAGAGATGCAATGTTTAAGTTTTTCATAACGGCAAACGTAAAAACACGTGCAAGAAGAAGATTTAAAGAGTACAAAAATCAAAATAAAAAAATTTCATTTAATGAGGTATTAAAAAGCCTTAAAAATAGGGACAAATCTGATCGCCAAAGGAAATACGGTCCATTAAAAAAAACAAAAGATAGTATATTGATAAACTCTACGAAACTTAGTAGAAGACAATGCTTTTTAAAAATAAAAGCAATTATGGATAGGAAATTAAATAATTAATGGAAGTTTATAAAGATATTTCAAGTACACAAAATAAAGAATTTCAAAAACTCTTAATAGATAATTTTTCAAAAACAAAAATAGAAGAAGGCAAACTTTTAACTGGTACTATTAGTAAAGTTACAGAAAATCATGTTTATCTACTTATTGATGGAATGAAGAGTGAAGCATTAATAGATGTAAGTGAGGTAAGAACAATTTATGGAAATAAAGAAATAAAGGAAAATGACAAACTAGAGGTTTATTTAGAGAAAATAGAGGATAAGAACGGAGAAGTAATTGTATCAGCATCTAGAGCACAAAAAATTAGAGGATGGTATATTCTCGAAAAATCTTATGAGTCTAATCAAAATGTTAAAGGCAAAATTATTTCTAAGTGCAAGGGAGGCGTTATAGTTGAACATTCTGAAACTAAATCATTAATGTTCTGCCCGGGATCACAAATAGATTCAAAACCAATAAAATCTTTTGATCATTTATTTAATGTTGAACAAGACTTCAAAATTATAAAACTAGATAAATTTAGAGGTAATGCGTGTGTTTCAAGAAGAGAGGTAATTAGCTCATTTAAAAAAGAAGATAAAGCTAAAATCTTAGAAAAATACAAAGTTGGTGATATAATAAAAAATGCTATTGTAAAAGGTTATAGCTCTTTTGGCTGCTTCTTTGAAGTAAACAATGAAATTGATGTTTTGGTTCATTTGCAAGAAATATCATATTCAAGAATAAATCATCCAGATGAAGTATTTACCATAGGTGAAAAACATGATCTTAAAGTTATATCAATTGATAATGAAAAATTGCAAATTTCTTGCTCAATTAAAGCTCTGACACCTGACCCATTTGAAAATATTGCCAATTATCAAGTTGGAAAAACATATAAAGCAAAAGTTATTAAGGTAGTTGATTATGGCGCGTTCTGTGAGTTGCAGCCTGGATTAACGTGCCTACTTCACTCTAGCGAGATAAGCTGGAATAAAAAAAATGTATCCCCAAATAAATTTTTAAAGCTTAATGAAGAAATAGAATGTGTGATAACAGAAATTGATAAAGAAAAAAAAAGAGTTGCTATTTCCCACAAATTAGCAAAGGAAAATCCTTACGAAAGCTTCTCTAAAAAGCATGAAGTTGGTTCAACACTCGAGGCAACAATTTCTAATATAAAGGATTTTTCAATTTATTTAAATATCGAAGAATTTGGCATAGATGGATTTTTACATGCAAATGATCTTTCATATTCTAATAAACCAGAAGAAGAAATAAAAAAATATCAAAAAGGTGATAAGGTTAAGGTCAAAATTATAGAAGTTAAACCTAAGGACCAAAAGATAAAATTTGGAGTTAAACAACTCCATGAAGACCCATTCAACATATTTAAAGGTAAGAAGACAGGTGAAATTATTACTGTTAAAGTAAAATCTACAAGTGCTAAAGGTTTATTGGTTTCACCCGAAGGAAGCAATTTTGAAATTTTGATAAAGAAAAATGCTATTGCCATCAACCCTGAAGATGCTCGTAGCAATAGATTCGTACCTGGAGATAGAATTGATGCGGCCATTTCTGAAATACGTTTGGACCAGCGAAAAATAGTATTAAGTATTAAGTTACTTGAAGAAATACAAAATAAGGAAGCTGTATCTAAGTTTTCTAGTCCTTTAAGTGGAAAAAACTTGCCCTTTTCATCACTTTCAGAAAAATTAGATACTAAAAAAAAAGAAGATAAATAAATAAAAATTGTCTGTAATAAAGTCAGAAATAATAAACAAAATTTACAAAAACTTTCCTAATCTTTTAAAAAAAGATATCAATAAATTTTTTGATATAATTTTATTTGAAATTACTAAAGCGCTATCAAACGGAGAAAGAGTTGAATTAAGAGACGTAATGATGTTCGAAACAAGGATTCAAAAAAAAAGAGTATCTTTGAATCCTAAAACTTTAGAAAAATTAGAAGTTCCCGAAAAAAAAACCATTTTATTTAAATGTTCAAAGGAATGGAAAAAAAAATTAAATGAAAAAAAATAAAATTTTTATTGCTTGTGATACATCAAAAATTAGTAAAGTTAGAGAAATTATAAAAAAAACTAAAACAAAAAAAATTAGTATTGGTTATAAATTTGGTCTTGAATTTATTAATTCAAAAAATGGAAGAAAATTTTTATCTAAATTAAAAAATAAAATAATTTTTCTTGATCTTAAATTACATGATATTCCCAATACATGTTTATCAACAATCAAAACTATCAAAGATTTAAAAGTTAAATATATAACTATACATATAAGTTCTGGCTATGAAGCTTTAAAAGCTGTAAAAAAAGCTTCAGGAAATACAAAAATAGTAGGCGTCACTACTTTAACTTCTCTAAATCAAAGATCTTTAAAAGAAATAGGTTACGACAAAAAAATTAATTCACTTGTTTTGCATCAGGCAAAATTAGCTAAGAAAGCAAACCTAGATGCTATAGTTTGTAGTGCTCAAGAACTAAAAATAGTGAAAAAGTTTTTTAAGAAAGAAATTATAACACCTGGTATAAGGCTTGACTCAAAAAATAATGATCAAAAAAGAATAATGACACCTAAGAGTGCATTTAAAAATGGAAGTAATTGGCTGGTTATTGGAAGACCTATTACAAAAGGTAATATAAAAAAAAATTTTCAGAAATTGATTGATCATTTGGATAATGATTAGTGGTGTAAAAATATGTGGCATTTCTGATCTTGAGACTTTAAAATTTATTATCAATCACCCAAAACCACCTCTGTTTATTGGATTTATTTCAAACTATAAAAAATCAAAAAGATATGTTGATTTAGATACACTAAAAAAACTCACTGGTTTTAATAATAATAAATCAAATTTTGTATCTGTTTTAGTTAATCCTGACAATGAAATTTTAGAAAAAATTAAAGACTTGAACTTTAATTATTATCAACTTTATAATGTGAGTCCTGAAAGGACTGAAGAAATTAGAAATAAGTATAAAATAAAAATAATTTCAGCAATTACAGTCGCTAATGAAAAAGATGTAAATAAATATAATGATTATTTGAAGATATCAGAAATAATTCTGTTTGATAGTAAAGGTTATGATAAATCAGAAAGTTTTGATCACAGTCTATTAAAAGATGTACCCCGTTCATTAAAGAAAATGATTGCAGGAAATATTCAAATAGATGATATTCCCAATTTCAAAAATACAGAGTATATGATTGATATTTCTGGGGCTTTGGAAGATGACAGTGGTAAGAAAGATATAAAAAAAATTGATAAGTTTTTGAATACAGTACATAATATTAATACTTAAAGATATGACAAAAAACTCACTTAAAAACGGACCTGATGAATTGGGATATTATGGTGAAGGTGAAAATGCTATGGGAGGTATGGCAGTTGGAGAGACTTTAATGCCTGCCTTACATGAATTAAATCAAGGATTTGAAGAAGCAATTAAAGATAAAGATTTTTTAGACGAATATGCATACTACTGTAAACACTACATTGGAAGACCTTCTCCTTTGTACTATGCAGAAAATCTTACCAAAAATTTAGGTGGTGCTAGAATATTATTCAAACAAGAACATCTAAACCATACCGGAAGTCATAAGATAAACAACAGTCTGTTTCAAGTCTTGCTTGCAAGAAGAATGAAAAAAACACATTTGATTTGTGAGTCGGGGGCTGGTCAACATTTTTCTGCAACAGCAGCTGTAGCTGCTAAGTTTAATATGCCTTTAATTGGAATAATGGGGTCTATAGATATTGCAAGAGTCAATCAGAATGTCATTAAAGCAAAACATTATGGAGCAAAATTAAAAGCTGTACCTGGATCTCTTAAAGAGGCAATTACTTTTGCAATTAAGACTTGGACCAGCAATCCTGATTATGCCTATATTATAGGATCTTGCGTCTCCTCAGCACCATTTCCTAAGATAGTTACATTTGCGCAAAGTATTATAGGTAAAGAAATAAGAGAACAATCAATGGCTCAAGAAGGAAAGGTTCCAGATATGATCGTTGGCTGTCTTGGGGGCGGCAGCAATTTCGCGGGCAGTATTTATGAATTTTTGGATGAACCAAACGTAAAAAAAATTGGAGTTGAAGCAGCAGAAACTGCAGCTCTAAGCAACGGTACGCCTGGAATAATGCAGGGTATGAAAACATATATGTTGCAATCTAACGATGGATCTAAATCTCTTGGAGGATCAAGTCTTGGAGCTGGTATTCAATATTTTTCAGTAGGACCTATGCATGCATATCTTAAGAGTTTGAATGCTGTCGATTATAAATATGCAACGGACAAAGAAATTTTAGATGCTTACAAATTAGTTGCTAAGACAGAGGGTATTTCTGCAGCACTAGAACCGATGGCTGGAGCAGCTGAAGTAATCAAGCAAGCCAATAATAAACCAAAAGATTATACAATTTGTCTGAGTTTATGCGGTCGAGGCGAAAAAGATTTAGATACTATTCAACAACATATTGGTAAAGACTTTGAGTGAAAGGCTTAAAAAAATCTTTGAATCGAATAATCCAACAACCAAACTAGTAGCTTATTTTGTTGGATGTTACCCAGATTACAAAACCAGTTTAGAAACTATTAAACAAGCAATAGACAATGGTGTATCAATTATAGAAGTTGGATATTGTACATCTGAAGCTTCGGCAGAAGGACCCATAATTAAAGAAGCTCATGATCACGTTTTAGCAAATGGAGGAACATTAAAAGAAACAATTAAATTAGTAAAAGATATAAGAAAATATAACGCTGAGGTTGGTATTTTATTAATGGGCTATATTGCAAATTTATATAAATATCCAATAAACGAATTCGTAAAAGATATAAATGATGCTGGTGCAGATGCATGTTTAGTTGTTGATGCTCCACATGAACTCAAAGAAGAAAATCAATTAAGAGAGCAGTTAAACAAAAAAAATTTATCTTTGATTAAATTAGTTGCCCCAACAACTGATGATATAAGATTACAAAATATAATTAACATTTCATCAGGCTTTATTTATCAAGTAAATGTAGCTGGCGTGACCGGAGTAAAAGAAGCAAAAAATGAAGATGTAAATAATTTTGTAAAAAGAATTAAGAAATTGACTGACATACCTATTTGTTCAGGCTTTGGAATAAAAACACCAGCAGATGCAAAAAATATTGCTAATAGTGGTACAAATGGAATTGTAATAGGATCAGCATTTGTTAAATATATTCAAGAGAATTTGAAAACCACAAATTTACCACAAAAGCTGGGTAAGTATGTAAAGTCATTTGTAGAGGTATTAAAGTGAATTGGATAAAAAAAATAAAACAGTTTGGTCAAAATATAAAAAAAAATATAAACAAAAAATTTCCAACAAAATCTGAAAGAGAGTCAAGTGCTTGGACAAGTTGTTGTAAAGGTCCAATTTTAAAAACAGAATTAGAAGAAAACCTTTTTGTTTGTCCTCATTGTAATAAGCATCATAGAATTAGTCCAAAACAAAGATTTGATATATTTTTTGGAAAAAATAATTACGAAATTTTAAAAACTCCAATTCCCAAGGATGATCCTCTAGAATGGACAGATACAAAATCTTACAAAGATAGGCTGAAGGATGCCAGAAAAAAAACAAATCAAGATTGTGCAGTAATAATTGCTAAGGGAAATTTAAATGGAATAGAAATAACTGTTGGGGCAACAAATTTTGAATTTATTGGTGGTTCTAGTGGTGCAGCAGAATCTGAGGCAGTAATTTATGGTGTGCAACATGCAATTGATAATCAGACACCATTTGTTTTTTGGCCATGTGGTGGTGGTCAACGTATGTTTGAAAGTCTAATCGCCCTTACGGGAATGACTAAAACAACTTTAGCAATTAATGAATTAAAAAAAAATAAACTACCTTATTTAGTTTGTTTCACAGATCCAACGGCTGGAGGTATAACGGCAAGCTTTTCTATGCTGGGAGATATTCATTTTTCCGAGCCAGGTGCATTAGTTGCATTCGCTGGCCGCAGGGTCGTGCAAGCTACTGTAAAAGAAGAATTGCCACCAGATTTTCAAACAGCTGAATTTCTATTAAAACATGGATTTGTGGACAGAATTGTTGAAAGAAAAAATCTAACTGCAGAAATTAGTTTATTATTATCAATATTGCTAAACAAGAATTCTGGAGTAAATTCAGAAAATAATGAACAATCTTCAGAAAATACTATTACGTTTACAAAGGCTGCATCCTAGAGAAATAGACCTAAG
>MDTG01076626.1_pt1 | contig 11693 bp, 10 predicted proteins | sample 811421 | NCBI WGS metagenome assembly MDTG01 (sample SAMN05326645, study PRJNA326480) | marine metagenome | isolation source: seawater | place: Pacific Ocean: South East | collected 2011
AAAAAAAAAGAAATTATTTCTTCATGGTGTCAGCACCGTCCCCCAAGGTTTAAAATTAAATGTTTTTGAAAAAATATTTAATAAAAAAAAAAATATTTTTTCAATAATTAAGCAAAATAAAATACAAAAAGTAATAATTGATGGCGTGATTCCTTTGAAAATTGTTACAAAAATAAAAAAATTAAAATGTAAAATTATTCAGTTAAATTACAAACATCATAATTTAAAACTTTTAGATTTAGTAATTAACCATTTAGTAAAACAGAAAAATAAAAAAATTTTTAGTAGTATAAATTATTTAGTATTTAACAATAAGATAATTAATCCATACAAAGGACCTAAATATAATAATAAAATAAGCTTATTAATTTTATGCGGTGGTAGTTTTGATAAAGTTTTTTTTCAAAAAATATTTATGATTTTGTCACAAAACTTTTTAGAAAATGTTAATATAAATTTTGTTTGCGACAAAAAACATAAGATATTTAAAAAATTTAATAAAAATATTAAATTTTACATTAACCCATCACAACAATTAATAAAACGGTTATACGAAGATAACAATATTGGAATATGCCCTGGTGGATTGCAGTTATCGGAGATGATATCAAATAGAATTAACACTATTTGTGTCCCAAAAAATAATCTAGAGCTTAAAAATGCAAACTTTTTTTCCAAATTGGGATTGTGCTATGTTATTAATAAATTAGGTTATGACTCAAGTAATATATTATTAAAAAAAATAATTACCAATATTAGTATGAGAAAAAAAACTGAGAAAAAAATTTTAAAACATTTTTTTTTACAAGGTAGTAAAAATGTAGGATCACTAATTGAAAAAATATGAATAAAATACAAAATATAAAAAAATATTTTTTTTTAAAAAAGATAATGAGAAATTTTTAATGAGAAATTTTTCTGACAAAATTCCATATTCTAGACAAAGCATCAATAGTAAAGACATAAAAGGAGTTTGCTCAGTACTTAGATCAAATTATTTAACAACAGGACCGAAGGTTATAGAGTTTGAAAAGAAACTTATTCATCATTTTGGATCAAAATTTAGTGTTGTTTTAAGCAGTGCCACTGCAGGTTTACATCTTTCATGTTTAGCCCTAGGTTTAAAAAAAAATGAATATTTGTGGACCACTACAATTTCTTTTGTTGCATCTGCTAATTGTGCAATTTATTGTAATGCCAACATAGATTTGGTGGATATTGATAAAGAGACATTTAATATTTCGACATACGAATTAGAAAAAAAATTAAAAAAAACACCTCAAAATAAACTTCCAAAAATATTAGTTATTGTTCATTTATCAGGTCATCCTGTTGATATGAAAAAAATAAAAAAATTATCAAATAAATATAAATTTAAGATAATAGAGGATGCATCACACGCTGTTGGCTCAATATATGATGGTGAAAAAATTGGGAACTGTAAATATTCTGATATTTGTATTTTTAGTTTTCATCCAGTAAAAATCATAACAACTGCCGAGGGTGGATCTGTATTAACTAATTCAAAAAAAATTTTTAAGAAAGTTCAAAGTTTAAGAAGTCATGGAATTAGAAAAGATTTAAAGCTAAAGATTAACCCATGGTATTATGATCAGCAATACTTAGGTTTTAATTATAGAATGAATGAATTACAAGCATCTCTTGGTATAACTCAATTAGAAAGAATAAAAAAAATCGTAGACCAAAGGAATAAAATTGCAAACATTTATAAAAAATATTTGAATAGTAAAAAAATAAAGTTCCAAAAAATAATATCTAAAAGCCGTTCGTCAATGCATTTATTTATAATAGCGCTTGACTCAAAACAGAGGTATAAAGTTTATGTAAATCTTCAAAAAAAAGGAATTACAACTAATCTTCATTACATACCAATTTATAGACATACATTTTATAAAAAATATAATTTTAAAAAAAAAAATTTTCCAAACTCTGAAAGATATTTTAAAGAGGCAATTACGATACCACTTTTTTGTGATTTAAAAAAAAACAAACAAATGGAAATAATAAAAATTATAAACAAAACATTAAATTAAATAATGAAAAAATATAAGTTAATATTATTTGGCGGAAATAGATTGAAAGAAAATGCTCCAATGACAACTGTAATAAATTTTTTACTAAAAAAAAAAATATCTTTTTTAGTTATAACAGATCAAATTCATTCTAAAAAATTAATTAATAAAACAATTACTTTTAATTCATATTTAAAAAATAGAAATATTCCATATTTAATATGGAAAAAATTAAATTTAAATAAAATTAAAAAATTTGCAAATAATGAAACAAAAGGTTTTTCGTTAAATTCAATCTGGAAATTTGATGATAACATAATCAAATTTTTTAATGGCAGTTTATATAACTATCATGCGGGAGATCTTCCTACCGAAAGAGGTGCTGGATGTATTACCTGGAGAATTTTGTTAGAAAAAAAAAAAAATATCAGCATTAATATTCATAGGGTGGAAAAATCATTTGATACGGGAGCCATTATTTTGAGTAAAAAAGTAAATAAAAATTTTAAAAACTCTTTACCTGAAAATATAAATAGTTACCAAGCAAAATTGGAAAAACCTTTTTTAGAAAAATTTTTAAATATAATTCTGTCAAAAAATAAAAAAAAATTAAATGGTAAAATGCAAAAAAATAAAAATAGCTATTATTGGCCTAGATTAAATTCAGACAAAGATGGCTTAGTTAATTGGAGTTGGGACGCAAAAAGTATTGTAAACTTCATAAAAGGTTTTTCACATCCATTTAATGGAGCTTTTTCATACATAGACAATTGTAAGGTAAGAATTTTTAATGCATCCTATCATGTTTCTAATAATAAATTTCACCCATTTCAAAATGGAATTATTTTTAGAATAGACAAGAAAAGTATTTTTGTTGCTGCTTGCAATCATTATATAAAGATTCCTTTAAAAGATATTAAAATAAAAAAAAGAAAAATATTTTTTTTAGGAAAAAGATTTAATTAATAATAGAAATAAATTTTAAAATTTAAAAAAATGAAATATTAGTTTTTTTTTATAATTAAACTTTTCAATATATTACAAAATTTTTATCGTAATGATATTTGATGTCACAATTAATAAAATGATTTAAATAGATATTTTAATTTATTCTTATTATTTTATCTTGATAATTAGTGTAAATATTGATTTAAATTTGATTTATTTTTAAAATAAAGTAAATCACTTCATTTATATAAAAACAAATGATACATAATATTAATTGATGACACTAATTGGAGATAATTTACCTAATAATCCTGAAAAAAAAATTAGGGAAAATATAAATAGAAAAATTCCAATCTTAGATCGTGATCCACAATTCTATAAAAATGTACCTTTGCCGAGTTGGATCGAGCTGAGTGTAATAGATGTATGTAATAGATCTTGTTCATTTTGTCCAAAATCTGATTTAGATATTGCTCCAAACACTTATCAAAAAGCTGAAAGAGTTTTGATTGACAAACTATATTCAGATTTAAAAGATATAGATTATCAAGGTGCTTTTACTTTATGTGGTTATGGGGAGCCTTTATTATATACAGACTTAAAATACTTAGTAAAGTCATTATCTAGACTTGGTGCTATTGAAATAGTAACTAATGGAGATCCGCTTAATGAAAACAATTTAAAAGAGTTATATGATATTGGTGTAAGTCATTTGGTAGTTAGTATGTACGATGGACCAGATCAATTATTGCATTTTAACGATATGATAAAAAAAATTAATTTACCAGATGATTTTGTTATTCTTAGAGACAGATGGTATAAAGGTGAAGAATTTTCTGATTATATAACTAATAGAGCTGGTACTGTGAAAACAGGAAAACAGTCAAAACAAGAGGAATTAAAAGATAAGACATGCTATTATCCATCTTATCATGCACAAATTGATTGGAATGGAGACATGTATTTATGTCCACACGACTGGCAAAGAAGAAATCCAGTTGGTAACTTAATGCAAAAAAATTTTTTTGAAATATGGAATGGAAAAATATTATCAAATTATAGAAAAATGTTATTTTCAGGTGAACGAAAGAAAAAACCGTGTGCAGATTGTAATTGTAATGGCAAAGTTCATGGCTCAAAACATTTTGATGCGTTTAAAAAATTAGCTGAATATTAATTTTAACCTGATGTCAAAAAATATTCTTAATGAGGGTTATAATCAAAAAAAAAGCTTATTATTTGATGCAGGTTTAAAAGATAAAATTTTCTCAAACAAAAGGGAATATATAGATCTAGGATTTTGTTCAGGTGCTAATTTGCTTGGACATAATTTAAATTTTCAAAATAAGATTTTTAAAGATTATCTAAAAAAAAAGATAAGCAACTTTTCAACTCCAAATTTACATGCCCACAACTTATCTTATGAATTAAAAAAAATATTACCAAGTTTTTCAAAATTTATATTTTGTAATTCAGGAAGTGAGGCAAATATTAAAGCTCTGAGAATAGCTAGAGCTATAACAAAAAAAACAAAAGTTGTCGCAGCCACTGGTAGCTGGCACGGTTCGGTTGATCAATTTTTGTTTAAATCTAATAAAAAACTTCAGACCCTTAATCTATCAGATGGAGTAAGTGACGATGAGAAAAAAAATTTAATTTTCATACCTTACAATAACATAGAATTATCAAAAAAAATTTTAGATAAAAATATCAAAGATATAAGCTGTATATTTATTGAACCAATCCAGGGCTGTCTGCCAAATATTAAAATAAAAAAATACCTCAAATTTATTTCTAAATATTGTAAAGAAAAAAACATTATACTTATATTTGACGAAATGATCACAGGTATTAGAAGTGATATGAGTTCAGCACAAAATTATTTTAACATAAAAACCGATATCTCAACATTTGGTAAAGCATTTGCAAATGGTATGCCTATAGGATTTATAGGTATTTCTAAAAAAATCGAACAGAGGATTAAAAAAAAAAATTCTAATATTTATTTTGGGGGTACATTTTCAGGAAATTCAATGATTACCTTTTTTGCAAGAGAGTATTTAATTTATTTAAGAAAAAATAAAAAAAAAATATTTGATTATCTAGAAGAAATTTCAAAAAATTTTGAGAACCAAATTAATTTATTTTGTTTAAAAAATAAAATTGATACAAAGGTTTATCGATACTTTTCGATGATGAGATTAGTTTATTCATCAAAAAATCTGAAAGATAGAGAAACAAGAGATTTTTTTGAAAAAAATAAAATTAAGAAAATTGAAAAATTTAAATTATTCTTACTTAAAAATAAAATTTATTACCCTAAAAATGGAATAATTTTTTTTTCTTATTCATCGTCAAAAAAAAGTAATAATTATATAATTAAAAAGTTTAAAGAGGGATTAAAGAAATATTTATGAAGATTAGTGCTGTAGTTTTTGCAAGGAAAGGAAGCAAAAGAGTAAAAAATAAAATGTATCAAAAATTTTTTGGCAAACCTCTAATCGAAATCAAAATTGAACAATTATTTAAAAGTAATGTTGATGAAATAATAGTGGGCAGCGATGATTTGAAAATTGAAAAAATTGTAAATAAATACAAGAATAATAAAAAGTACAAAAAGAATATTCAATTTTATTTAAGAAAGAAAAAATACTGTATTGAGAGTTGCACAATAAATGATGCAATTAAAAATATGCTCAGTTTTTTTAAAACCGAATATGTTTTATGGGCGCACTTAACCAACCCTTTAACAAATGAAAAACATTATAACGATGCAATCAATTATTTTAAAAAAAATATTAAAAAATATGATAGTTTATTTTCCGCCTCTAGAGTTTTAAACTATTTTTGGGGTCTAGATAAAAAACCTATTAATAACAATCCTCAAGAAAAAATTCACACAATACTTTCCACAGGTAAAATTAAACCACTTTATGGTGATAATGGATCAATTTTTATAAGAAATCATAAAGATATGAAAAAAGATGGGCGATTTTGGGGAAAAAATCCCCTTATGTATGTCATGAGTGAAAAAGATGGTTGGGATATAAATTCTCCATGGGATTTAGAGGCAGCCCAATTAAAATCTTTTTATAAAAAATTTAAATAATTTTTTTATAGATTAAAAAGATAAGTAAATTTTATGCAAGTTATAATTTTATTTGAGAAACACTCAAATTATGAATTTTTTTATAGAAATAAAGGTCTTTGTTTAGAGTTAGTCAAAAATTTTAAAAATATTAAATTTTTAAATTTATCCGATAATAATATTTTAAACGTACCAAAAAAATATCAAAAGTATTTTTATAAAGTAAGAAAACTACAAGATTTAAATAATTATTTTCGTAAATCTACAAACTATATTTGTATTTCATTTATTAAAAAAAGTTTATTAAATATTAATATCTATAGATTTCTTAAATTAAAAAATGTTTCTTTAGTTGAGATATATAGAGATGGAGATTTAAGGGATACTAAATATTTTTTCAATCTTGAATTATTAAATAATTTAAAAAAAATTTATAAAATAATCTTAATAAATATAAATTTTATAGTTTACTTTTTACTTTATTATCTCAATATCCTTCCAAAAACAGATTTTTTATTTCATAATAAAAAAAATTTATCTGATCAAATTGGATATTGTTTTTCAGATTCATATAAATCTAGCTTGCTATTAATTTTTATAAGATTTTTTTTTAAAAAAAACATATTCTTTAAAAATATTTACCTTGTAAAATCAAAAAGCGATGATGAATTAAAAAAAAAGATAAAATATAAAAAAAAATTTATTATTTTTTTAGACTCAGGCTTTGATCATCTTGATAGATCTGAATATGACTCAAGACCAAACAACATTACCAAAAAAGAGTATTATACAGAAATAAATGAAACATTTAAAAAAATTAAAAATTTTATCTTTCTATTACATCCAAATTCAGAAATTTTTAAAATAAAAAGATATTTAAAAGATATATCGATAGCAAAATATAAAACTAGATTTTTTTTGATGAGATCAAAATTAGTTTTTTTTCATGAATCAAGTTCAATTCTTGATGCTATTTATCTAAAAAAAAATATAATATTATTAGACTCAGATAGCTTGGGTAAATATTTTAAATATAGAATTAAACTCTATTCTAAAGTCTATAATCTAAAAATATTTAATTTGAGTAAAAATCAAAACAAGGATAAAATTAAGAGTTGGATTTTTAAAAAAGATAAAATAAAATATAAGAGTTATTTTTTATCTGAATTGAAAAGAGAGGGTTTAAAAGATATTATGAAAATTCTTAAACGAATAAATATAAACAATGAAAAAACTTAATTCATCGCACATCGGAAAAATTTTTTTTACCGACTTAAAATTAAAAATTAAAAATAAATGGTTTATTGGTAATTTTTTAAGTAAATTTAGAAAAGAGAAAAAGTTTCTCTTTCAACGTATAAACAAATTTCTTAAAAAAGAATACATTCTACCAGCTGTCCAGAGAATTAATATTGAAACTACTTCAATTTGTAACCTTAATTGTGGATTTTGTGCTTATGAAAAAAGAGATCTTGATAGCCATCCTAGAACCACAATGTCCAATGAATTTTTCTCAAATTGTTTGAGCGAAGTGGCTAACCTTGGTTATACCAGAATAGGTCTTACGCCAACAACTGGAGACGCGTTCATGGACAAAGGTTTTATAGATAAGTTAAAAATACTTGAATCTAATGATTTAGTAGAAGATTGCTATTTTTATACAAATTTTATTCCATGTTCAGAGACTCAAATAGAGAGCTTGTTTTCAATTAAAAAGCTTTTTCTTCTTGCAATAAGTATTTATGGGAATGATGAAGAGTCGTTTTGTAGGTTTACTAAAGGAAACTCAGTTAGTTATAAAAGACTGATATCAAATTTAAATTTTTTAAGTGATCTTTTAGACAACAATAACCTGCATTTTGAAATAAGAATTCACCAAAGATGTAAAGAAGGTTTTTATTTGTCAGAAGATAATAATGAGTTATCTCGAGCAATAAAAAATCTAGCAAACAAAGATAAAGTCTCGATATCACATACTTATACTCATATATACGATAATTGGGGAGGAAAAGTTTCTCAGGATGATGTTAAAGATTTTGGAATAGATATTAAAAATAAACATTATAGAAAGGTAGGACCATGCACAATGATATTTTCAAGATTAAATGTGGGTGCTAATGGAACTATTAACGCATGTCACGTAAGAGATGCAGACTACACTCTTAAAATAGGAAATATTAAAGAAAAACCCCTTAAAGAAATATTGTCATCAAAAAATGATAAATATCTTGAAATAATTGAGGCACACAGAAGTGGAAATTTACCAGATGTTTGTAAATCTTGTGATATATATCATAGTATATACGAGAACCCTGGTGAAGAAAGAGAAAACAGTTATATTTTTGCAAAATCTCATAGTGATAGAGCTCAATCAATAAATTTTTCGCAATTTAGAAATATAATTGATCAGAGAAAAAAAGAAATTGAGATGAAAAACGATATTTAGTTAAATTGGTATTATAAATAATTTAAATTAAATTTTATTTAATAGTCTTAAAAGTTTTTATATAACCAATCTTGAAGTAAAGTGAATTGCCATTTAGCGTCTATATCTCCACCAAATTCTTTTTTTAGAGGTAAAATTTTATTTCCTAGCCACAAGAATGGTTTTTGATTTCCATTCATTTTTTCAAAACAATATGGTTTGATGATTTGTACAGATAAATCCATAAAATATGCTGAACCTGCACTATCTCTATTGCTTGTAATATTTTTGAAGTATTTAAGATTAATAAATGGTTTTATTTCATTTTTTTTATTAATTATTTTTGCCCTAATAGGCGTGAACATATCGGCATTTACTAATCCAACACATGAGTCAAATTTTTTATTTTTCCTTAATTTGGAAATTCCTTTTTTTAACAAAGATGGATTTAAAAAACCACCATTCGCATATAACAAAAGATAAAATTCTATATTTTTTATACCCCCTTCTTTTTTAACTATATAATGATGTGCATGTTTAAGGACGTCTTCCGTAAGAGTATTTGGATTTTGTATTTTTTTAGGTCTATAAATTATTTCAGGTTTATATTTTGAAGAGACTTTTTTGATAGTTGGACAATCTGTGCTTATATATAATTTATCAATCATTCTAGTTTTTAAAGCAGATATTATAGGAAATTCAAAAAGGTGTTTTTTATGAATTTTATAAATATTTTTTCCTGGGACACCAAAACTCTTTTTTTTCCCAATCATTAAAGCAACGATTTTTTTTCTCTTTCTTAACATTTTAATTTTTTTTGATTAAATAAACTTTCAAAATTTATATTATCTTTTTAAATAATATCCAGAAAATTCAATAATTTTTATATCTATGTATTTTTATAAAAAATTATTTTCTTTACTGTTCAACAATTGAACATTATAAGAATTTTAAAAAACCACGCATGAATGAAAAAAATCAAGACTATTTTAATGTTTTAAGAAAAATACAAAATAATCCATATTCAACTCAGAGAGAATTGGCAAGCCAGCTAGGTGTAAGTCTTGGAAAAATTAATTATTGTATTAATGCTCTAAAGAATAAAGGATTAGTTAAAATAAGTAACTTTAAAAAAAATCCAAACAAAATAGGATACATTTATGTGTTAACTCCGAAGGGATTATCAATCAAAACTCAACTTACATTGAATTTTATGAAAAGGAAAATGAAAGAGTATGATGAACTTAAAAAAGAAATAGAAAAATAAATTTAAAGAAATAATGATAAAAAATTTGATAAAAAAAATAGTTTTTTATTTTAAATTCTACCGTAATGCTAAAATTATAAGTTTGAATAGAAAAATACCAATTTTAAAAAAAAAAAAAATTTTAATAGCAACCTCATCAGGAGGTTTATATTCACATTTAGTTTTAGAAAGTGTGCTTGCTGCTGGTCTTAGAAACCGAGGGATAGAAGTCCATTTCCTGCTATGTAAAAAAGGTTTGTCATCATGTATCATTCCCGATAACCATAAAATAAATGAAAAAGAATATATAAAAAATGGTCCAAAAAAATTTTGCAATTCATGTTTTAATGTTGGGCAGAACTATTTAAATAAATCTGGTTTTGAAATTAAATTTATAGAAAATGCCTCTAATGAGGAATTAAAAAGATATTTAGATATTATTGAAAAAAATTTAAATTTTGAGAGCGTAAAACAATTTACTTACAAAGGTATTAAAATTGGTGAGCATGCAATATCCGGAACTTTACGTTACTACAAAATTACCGAGTATGAAAAAGAAAAATATTTTAAGGAATTAATTAAAAAATACCTTTTATCTTCTATGGTTACTGTAGATCATTTTAATAATATTTTAAAAAAAGAAAAGTATGACTCAATAATACTTAATCATGGAATTTATGTGCCTCATGGTGTTATCGCCGACATTGCAAAGAAGGAAAAAATAAATTTTGTTGTGTGGTGTCCTGGTATGCGAAAAAAGACATTCTCCTTTAGCCCAAATGATACTTATCATAGGCAGTCTATTTATGAGGATAACAAAAATTGGGAAAATATTTTAATGAATGAAAAGAAAAATAATTTAATTACCGATTATTTAGAGTCTAAAACAGAATCGAAATCTATTAAAAAGGATAATTGGGACAATGAATGGGTATATACACCAACATCATCAATAGACGATATTGATAAATTGTTTAAAGATCTTAATATTGATAAGACAAAACCTTTAATCGGTTTACCAACTAACGTGATTTGGGATGCCCAAATAGATTATCCGGCAAATTTTTTTAATCACATACTTGAGTGGATTTTTTGTACAATTGATTTTTTCATAAAAAATCAACATTTGCAGTTGCTTATTAGAGTGCATCCTGGGGAGGTATGGGTGAATAAACCAGCAAGACAGAAAGTCATTAATGAAATATTTAAAAAATATGGCTCACTTCCTAGCAACATATTTTTTGTAAAGCCTGAACAAAAATATAACACGTATAGAATTTTAAATAAATGTGACAATATTCTTATTTATGGCTCAAGACTTGGTATTGAAATGTCAGCTTTAGGAAAAACTGTTATCGTAGCAGGTGAGGGTTTTATTAGAAATAAAAAAATTGCGATAGATATTAATAGCAAAAAGGAATTTCAAGATACTTTAAGCAAGTTACCAATCAAAGAGTACATGAATGATGAAAAAATTAAAAGAGCTAAAAAATATGCTTACCATTTTTTCTTTAGAAGAATGATCGAATTAAAAGTACTTGATGAATTTCCATCAGAGTGGCCCAATTTCAGAGTTAATAAAAATTTTTTTGATATTCTTAAAAAGAAAAAAGACAAAGGTTTAGAGTCAATCTGCGATTCAATAATAAATAATGAAAATTTTATATTTGATGAAATTGAATAAAATATAAGGTATGGAAAATTTAATTAGTAAATATAAAAATTTAATAAATCTTTTAAACTTAAAAACACTACAAAGAAAATACATTAATATTAAAAAGCTAATCACTTTTAATAAAAAAGTTTTTGATTTAAATAATGATCAAGAAGAAGGCTTAATTTTGGTTGAATATTTTAATTTTTTTCCGTCTTTAATACCTTTCAGTTTTTTTTCTTATTTACTAAGCAAAAAGTATAAGTCAAAAATTGTTGCTTTTCGTCCAAGGCCAAATC
>MDTG01133728.1_pt1 | contig 11693 bp, 7 predicted proteins | sample 811421 | NCBI WGS metagenome assembly MDTG01 (sample SAMN05326645, study PRJNA326480) | marine metagenome | isolation source: seawater | place: Pacific Ocean: South East | collected 2011
ACAAATTCAGAGCCGATAAAACTGAAACCTTGCTGCTTCAAATCATTTAGATTGGCAAGATCAACTCTCACCTTATCAGCATCATTACCTTTGTTAGTAAACTGCATGTTAATAGTAAATTCACTACCTGCTTCGACTTTCCTTGTTGAAACATCGTTAATTCTCAATTCTACTGCCCCATAAGTTGCAATTTCCAAGGAACCGGTGAATGAATCGTTTTCTCTTGGAAATGGTTCATTCAATGGAATTGAATTCCATTCTGTTACTGTAGCAAAGATCTCGAAATCATAACTATTGCTTGACGGTTGTTTTGTAGTACCGCTAAAAGTCACAGTAAACTCTTCGGATTCACCAGCGTCAATGCTGTATTCACCTGTGGCGCCAAGCATATCGGCTGTTGCTCCACCACTCCATTCATTGGTAATTTCTATTTTAGTTGCACCAACTGTAGCTGTATTTTCTATAGTACAAATCATTTCTACTGGTTCATAACCCGTTGGACTTACATCCATTTCTGCGGGATCATCACAAGTTAAAGTCACTCCAAAAATTGGATTTTGCGCATTCGTCACTGGAATTAATGGCAGTAGAAAAACCGCGATTATCAGAACTACGAACCCTTTGCGACTCATTGTCAACCAGTCACCGGTACGGAACTACATTCATGAATGTGATGGAAAAAAGTCTGCTTTTTGGTCACTCTTGGCCGTATAATTTGTTTGGCAAGTCAACATGTGCCCGCCACATCAACTCCTCATCAATTCCTGCAGCAACCAATTGTTGAGTCCTCTTAGGGACTGTTTTCGGACCAAGTACAGCTCCTGGCCTTCGTAAATCATCCATATAATCTGTTTCGAGTAGGAATCCATGACCACAATTATCAGCTGTTTCAAGTAAAGTTTCCAATGCTCCTTTGCCAATTAACACACTAGGCGTTAGCCCTTGAGTGATTGTCGAGTCTACATTAGGTGGGGAATAATGCCTTACTAATCGATCTTTAGAAAGTCCTGCCTTACTTGCCATAGTCGCCATATCCAAGTAAGTGGATTCTAGTTCGCCTTCAACATGTAATTGTAAGGCAAACCCTTCATTTGCAGCAAGTTTCATGGTATCAAGCAGCAATTCATTCGATAAATCCCAAATTTCATCAGAAACTTCCCAATGTGGCCTACCTACTTCTCCAATTGCGTGTGCTTGACCTTCATGATAGAATTTTACAGCTTCATCGATACTGTCACGATAATTCTCCATCGCTTTCTCTTTACCTGCATCTCCATCTTCTTCAACCCACTTGATGAATTGATGAGCAAATGCAGCAGGATGAGGACCTAACACAACTCGGACTCCAAGGCCCAATTCCTTTCTAACCGATTCAGCCATATCGATCGTATCTTGATAAGCGTCTCTATGACCCTGTTTTGTCGTTGGTGGTGCAGAGAAATCAGGGCAATGAACCAAAATCACGCTTGTACCTCCTGCATTTTTGAAGTCCTTAGCAGCGTCTAAAAACCTGCCATTGCGATTCAAATGAAAGTGATTATCAAGAATTGGCCCTTTCCAGGCAAGCCCTTGATTGGTCATGATATCCACTCACACAAATATTTTGTTTTCTTGTAACTGAGCTTTCCAAAATACTGCTGACATCGCCACCATATTTGGATGACGAGCATCACTTGCGACACACTTGCCATTAGGCCAAACATATAATTTCAAATTGTGCCGAGAATCTTGAATAATTGCACACCCAAGTCTTTGGTCAAACGTAGAGGTCCCACCGGTGAATTCTTTGTTCATTGCCTCAACATCTACTGCTTGTTCGAAATTAAATGATGCTATTACAGGACCCAATTCTGTTTGAAGACCCGATTCGTCAAGACCCAACCTCAGGAGTAATTCTTTGGCTGCTGCACGTGCAATCTCAACTCTATTAGTACCATGAACTACAATTCTGCCTTCTTCATCGATTACAATCGTAGCACGTGGTTTTTCCAGTGCTTTGACAACAATATTGCCATTCTTTTGCCCAGCTAATTGAGAGATTACTGCATCATGACTGACTGGAGATTTAGGTACAAATCTAACCAGTTGATTTTCAACTCTAACATCAACTCCGCCTGCAGCCATCACTCTTCCTCCATGTCTAGCCTAGAGGTCTTGTTTGATGAATTCTCCTCTACATCTGGCACATTATTGAGTTCATTGAAGATTGTGCTACGCCAAGGCATGAATAATGGCACCAATAAAACTGCATCATCACCATAGTCTATTCTCAATTGCTTCAATGCCCCTCGCAATCGAGATGCAAACCGGAGATTACGCGCTTCAGCAATAGCCTCTCCAATTAACCACTCATTTAGATCCCACCATGTCGCACATAATACTGCAGCAGAAGACAGGTTGGCAGTAACTCCTTTGGGTGGTTTTTCTGCTTGGAAAATATTTTGTTTTACTTTTTTCCGCCATTTTTTACCAACGGTTACCAAACCAAGTAGCTTTTTCCAACGAGACACTTCTTTTGCTTCTGCAATCATATGTGCCTCCCAATCTTCATCATCTAATTCTGGTTCAATGAAGAATACTGAACGATTGTGTCTTACTGCAAGCCGATGAACTCTTCTTGGCTCTGGGTCGGGAAATCGACCTGAAGTAACCTCATCAATTTGTGTGACTTCTTCAAGAAAAATACCCATTGTTCCTCCAGATACTAAACCATGAGCAAGATTGACTCCGCTTGATTCTGCTTCATCTTTTTCTTCCTGCTCCCATAATTCAACCACTTCATCAGACTCAAGCAATGCTAACCCATGCCACTCAATCGAAGGGCGAAGTTTGCGAGGATAAACCACAGTTGGAATAGTGCCATGGAGGACTATTTTTCCTCCATCGGGGTCTTCCCAAACAATATCTTCCCAGCCAATCCTCGAGGACATTACGACTCACTCATTGGGTTTCTAACCATTCTTCTAATTGCTGAATACTCCATCCTTGATCGAAGTAACCTTGAATCTCTTCCTGAGTCCAGAAATTAAACTTCTCCAGTGCCTCAGCCATTTCAGGACTGACAGCAGCAGCTGGAGCAGAATAAGTTTGAGTTTGTTGTGGTATGGACGCATATGACTTATCTTCTTCATATTCATATTCAAACTCATCATCCAAGTCATCACCACGTTCTCGTCGAGAGATAACAATAACAACTACAGCAAGAATTGCAATTACACCAACTAGGATGATAACAATCAAACCTGTTGAAAATCCACCATCAGATTCGCTTGAAACCTTAACGTTGAAGGTTTTTCCTTGGTTTTTACCATTAAACAATTCGTTCTTGGTTTCATTATCGTAGACTATGTAATACATTCCAGTCGTTGCATCAGTGAATTCTTCTAATTCAATAGAAACCCATTGTGCTTGATCTTTACCAATGATTTCACTAGTTATGTAGCCTTCGAATACCGGAGGTTGATTATTCGTCACAGATTTGATTTCCAAGTCAGCGATTCCAGGGATGCCAGAATTGACTAATTCTACTTCGAGAGTAATCTTATCGCCCACCTCTGGAGAATCTGGAATTGTTCTCGTATTTCTAACTTCAAACTTACTTCCTTCAAACTCTAAGATATATGTTGAGCTATCTTGTCCATCATTATCATTACCCTCGATTCCGACTGCAGAACCATCATCGAAATAGCGCCCTGCACCAATAATTGGCGAACCTGCACCGTCGACTGTTTCTATCCACATGACCAAGTTTACTTCTAAATTAGGTGAGTTCAAATTAGATTCAGTCACATCAAATTGGCCAAAACTTACTGGCCAAAGATCAACACAATCTGCTGATGCTCTAATGTAACCCAAACTTCCTGCAGACAAATTTAGAGGTGTTGATAATGGGTTTGTGCCATAATTATTTTGATAAACATTCCACACATTACCATCTTCAGGATTACCGTTAAAATAAATCCAGTTTAATGATGTAGCATCTTCTGCAAGACTACCTCGTTCTTCTATTTGACTTGAAACATCAACACAGTGGTATGATGATGTTGGCATTTTATCATACAACTCAGTCTCTAGACCATTAGTAGTAGTTTCACCCCTTGATGCTGACCACGAACCAAAGACAAGTTTTGGAGCCTCATCATCAACTTTAATCACGAATTTACCGCAACCATTGATCACAGAACCAAAACAATAGGCAGTTGTCAGATCATCTGCTCCAACTGGTAAATTAATCAATTTAAATTCATATTCAAATTCATTTTGATATGATGGCATCTTAATTGGTATGTCGAACTTACCTCCTGTGAAAGTGTGAGTTGACACTTCTTCTTCAACTGGATCATAATCTTTCTCAGAGTCTCTAAATACCTCTTTCCTGGTAATTTCCATAGTTAATTCAGCCTCTGGATTGATAAACACATTTTCCAAAATTCCTGATGTGAAAGAATATTGACCAGAGAACATTACTACATCGCCACCGGTTACTGAACCGATAAAGTTCTCTTGCCCGATTTCATGATACAAATTGTCTGAAATCGGAATATCTTGGTCAGTCAAAGTAGGAGAAATCATTTGTTTATCATCTAAGTTTGATCTAAAGTCTAGACGCATGTCATTTTGATAAGTCCATGATTGGCGAAATGAACTCTCTGAGAATACAGGGCTATTATCCAAATCTTTAATCTTAAACGATGGAGTGTAGTCTCCGGAAAGCGGAAGTCCCCACTTCATCGAAATTGGAATATTTATGATGAAGTTTTCTTCGAAGGGACTAATCAAAACATTTCCATCACTAGTTCTAATGGTTGCTTCAGTTTCACCAACAGAATCAACTGAAATATCAAACATATCACTTTCAGTCCATACCGTTTGGTTTCGTGGATAGTAAATTATCATTGAGTCGTAGTTTAATTCCTGCGGAGCAAGTGTAATTTCAACATAATCTACATCTTTCCAGCCATTACCATCAGCAGCATCGATGATGATATTGTACTCATTTCCTGCAAACATAGTCTGGTTCCATACCCCTACACCATCAGGAGCATTGGCTGGAATTGTAGAAATCATTCTTTCACCAAATGAATTTTCAATATTTAAAGAACTAATCGTAGGATATTCTAATTCCATACTGACATATGTAACATAATCATTATCAAATCCAGGACCTCCTCCATCAACCGAGTTTCCAGCTAAGTCATAACACTCAACCCAAACACTGACAACTCCTTTAAGACCCGAATTTGCCATATCATTGTATATTCCCATGAATGATGCATTTTCTGAAACACCAGTATTTGTAGTTGGGATTTGGATATACTCCGATGCTTCAGGTAATCCATTTGAATTTAAGTCATGATCATATTCTACCCAAACATGCAAAACAGCCGATTCGGGCGGTATTGGCACATCACTTACAGCAAAACGGAAATCTTGCTGTAACTTAGGAGTTGCCCAAGAATCGTCGTACACTACCCTCCAATTGTCATCAGAATTAATGTCTCCTTCTCCTGCGGCCCTCTTGTAAAGCTCGAATGACAGTAGATTAGGATTAAGAATGTCAATGGATAAATTAAATTGTATTCCGCAATCTGAATCAGGACTATAATCTGCAGGAGGACATAATATATCTCCATCTTCATAATTGGAAATTCTAAACCTATATGTTTCAGAACCTGATGCGAACAGTCCCAAATTAACATTCCAGTCGACATCTCCATCAATAAAACCACTAGTATTGGCAATTTCAGTCCATGTAATATTGGTAAATTCTCCATCGATTTCTATGCCTCTTTCCTCGACTACAAGATTGTATGAACTTGGGTTCGGGGAAATGTCTAGATCTTCAAACGACACATTACCCATAATCTTCAATTGTTGATTCGTGTTAGCCTGAGAAAATGATTGCTCAACTCCTGCAGAATTAAATAAAGTCAAATTGTTCAACATAATATCATTCTCAACGGCATTCCCAATATCAGGTTGTAACGAGATTCCTGAAAGCATACCGATTACTCCATTATCAGCCAATGTTTCAGATAAAATAATCACTTTTTGTTCATCATCCCACGCACTGTTAACAGTAAACTTCCAATCTACTTGTTTAGCACCACTTGAACTTATTGAAGAGACTGATGATGATGGATGTAATGTTACATAATCATCAATGTCATCTAACTCATAGAATCCTAAAGCGGTATCATAACCCAAATAAAAAGAGGAATTCGTCCCCTTGAATTGAATCCGACATTTCTCCAAGTTTGCACCGGTTGTGGCTTGAACTTCATGCGTTGTTTGAATATGATATATTTCTCCAGTGTTGTACAAACCATCAGAGCCTGAAATAAAGTCTATTGTTGAGTCGTAACCTTGCTTGGTTTCGATTGATAAATTAGCTAAATTAAGTTGGCCACCTGTTAGAGAAGATGATGTCAAAGGTACGAATGTTTGAGGTGATGCTCCTTGTTGATTTTGGTTAATTACTGCAACTGTTTCTCGTAAATATTGACTAAATCCAGTATTGTCATCTAGAGTAGCGTTGTATTGATATATTACACGAAGGTTTCTCAGCATAACTGTACCGCCGTTATTTGAATCACTTTGTTCAATTTTGAACCCAACTCTTACCCAATCTATACCAGAAGAATCTGTTTTGAATACTGGTGTATTTGGAGAACTTATCAGGACTGTTAATGAATTTGCAATTCGTGGTAAATCAGGGTAATATTCGTTGAATAATAAGTCTCCATTATTAGGAACTGTGGCTAAGTTAATATAATCTAATCCAATCTGAGCTTCAAACAAAAATGCCTCAGCAGTGTTATTTACATTGTATATGGTATTGGATTCGAACTCTAAATTAAAGTACTCTACTTTTGCATCTTTAGGTATTAAGAAAAACCCTCCTGTGCCTTCTCCAGTTACAGGATCTAATACTAACTTTGATTCGGGGTCATTTTGACTGATTCCGTCTAATTCATAAGAATAAAAATTGCTTTGAAGTCCGAAGTTCCCAAATGCTGGTTCATCAAATTCCCATTCATTTAATCCATCATTGCCAAAATCAAGTCCGATGTTTTCAAAATGATGACCGAAGGTTAATGATAACCAAATATGATCAACTATACAATCTTCATTTAGTTTAATTTTAAAATCCAAGTTGAAAGCAGGGTTATCAAGGTAAGTTATGTTAGCAGATGATATATTCTGATAATCAGATAATCCAAAATGAAAGACTGACACAACTGCCTCACAATCTTTTGGAATCCCTAATACTTCTATAGCATATACGGGTTTTTGGAAATCATATGGATTGTTATTTTTCACAAAATCGGAGGTGCTGAACTCTAAATCTAATTGATTTTTTGATGAATCATTTTGGAAATTCCAAATCCCGTCTCTAACTTCAAAACCCCTAAACATATCTTGATCATTGAAACTTAATCCCAAGCCGCTTCCTAACATGAACCCATAGAACACCGGCGTTGAAATCTGTTCTGAACCCGAATCAAATTTTATCTCTATATCTATAAATGGATGCTGATCGACATCTATATTCCAAAGTTCAATTACAGGACCTGCTAGATTTTCCATTATCATACCATCAGTTCCAGTGATTAGAACATTATTTAGAGAATCCCTAAATGAAAATTTTAATGAAGAATCTGCAGGTTCAAAAGTATCCGTATACAACAAACCATATCCATTGGGGCTTTTTTCTTGATAAGATGCTGGTGGCTGAATATTATTTACTATCATCAACCCATCTTGATTATATCTTTCTCCAATACTGATGTCATCAATAAACCAACCCGGCGCAGTTGACGAATACACATTACCCGCTTGATCTGAGTGAAATAGTACGAAATTAATCTTTACATATTTGCCTAAATAAGGGGCTAAGTTGCTCGCGATTGTTGCCCATCCACTTGGATTTGTACCAGAAATAGATGTCCCTCCTAAGACAAATTGATTAGAGTCTACTTCAGAACAATATGCTGAGATAGTATTACCTTGCTCCAAACCATTAGATCTTATGTAAGCGCCTTCTGTCGGGGCAATCCCATTGGTAAGAGCAAAATTAATAGAAAGTAAATCATAATTTTGTTCTCCTTGAAATTGTCCAGTTACTGAGTGCTCTATCTCCATGTACGCGCAATCATCATAGTACAAATCTCCTTGAGCATTAAATTTAGTTTCTAACTGGTGCCAACTTGAAAATCTGAGATAAGTATCATTAATCGAATTGTCCAAATATACTGCCGGTGTTGTCATTCGAAATTCAAATTCAGAACTAGTACCAAACGAGTCAACGTCGTCAGTATAATCAGAATCAAAGAAATTAGTCCCCCAACACATATCACCTGATGAACAATATTCAGGGCCCTCATTCAACTCCTTAAATTTGATATTATCATAATCCCATGAAATATTATTTCCGTTGGAATCAAAATGGATTGTATCATTGTTCATCCCTGACTCATCAAGCTCAAAGTCTGTCGAGTATACCTCTGAATTTAATTCGACTTTATTATAATTTAATGTGGATTCAAAGGAAAATTTGGATGGGTCTACGAAAGTAGTAGCTCCGTTATTTTGAGAGGGATCCCAAGAGTATGATGTAAGATCAGAATAACTATTGCTAGTATTATACATCATCGGGCTTGAAACAATATCAACTGAGGCTGAAGTGATTGTTTCATCACTTGGAACATAAAAGCCTCCATCCGTGGTATTTTCAGTATTTACTCCATCTTTGAATTCAATTACTACCTCTGATGAACCATCAGAAAAAGTAGTTACTGTAGATGCTGCAGCAAAAGGAGTTAGTATCATTAGAAGAGTCAAAAATAATGATGTTTTTGTTCGGTTATTTACAATCGCCATGCTATCGCCATTAACTATCCAAGACTTCTACCTCTAAAATGCATCGCTTTTTCGTGAAAAAAAGGCGTTATGATTCAATTTGATGATAAATTAATCAAGTATTTTTTTGTCAGCGCCTGATTTACTAAAATTTCCATTCCACCTGCTCTTTGCTCGCTTAACTCAAGCCACTCTTTATTCGCCACAGTAGTTGGCTTTCTTGGCCCTAATGCATCACAAACTTCTACTGCAAGCGACAACTCATAAGTCCCCAACGCTCGTGCCATATCAATGATATGACGCTTGTCAAAGCAAAGAAGAGGCCTAAGTGGTATCAAGTCAGACATGGCCTCAATTGCGCCCATATTTCCCAATGTTTGTGAAGAAACTTGTCCAAGGTTTTCTCCAGTCAATAGATGGGTTGCCCCGTATTCTTTACCAATTATGTCACCTAATCTATGAAATATTCTTTTCATATGAATAAAATATTCTGTATGCGCCCATTTTTCAGTGAATTTGGACGCTTGCTCAGTAACGGGAATGATGATCAAATTAGGTTCTATGTACTGTTTAGCCATTTCACCAAGTTCATTATCCAAAGACATAAGATGATTTAAAGCAGCAACAGATTTTTCTTCAGGAGCTTTACCTGTTAACTCTGCTAAGCTGAAATGTACACATTGTATTTTCCAACCATCTTTCAGCATTCTAGCGATTGCAACAGGTGAATCAATACCACCTGAGATAAGAGCGATACACTTCTTTTCACCGCTCATGTTTGTCCATTATGATATGCTACAAGAAACCATACCATTAGAGAAGAATCTCGGCATGACTTCTTGAAGTAGAAGCGTTTGCGAACATCATGGAGCCATACTCTAGAGAGCCTGTGACATTAATCGAACATGTTTTTCCTGGTGACACCAATGACCATGACACATTGTTTGGTGGTAAATTACTATCGATAATGGATAAAGCTGGGGGTATTTCTTGTTCCAAATTTGCTCATCGTGAATTTGTGACTATCTCAATTGATACTCTAAAATTCATCGCTCCAGCGCGTCAAGGTGATCTGCTTGAGGTAACAGGCAAGGTAGTCTACACAAGCACTCATACCGCATGTTCCAAAGTTACCGCATTGGCAGTAGACAAAGCAACTTGGAATAAGAAAAAGATTTGTGAAGGATATTTTTTCTTTGTTGCGATTGACTCAATGATGCGCCCAATCCCTATACCGCAATTTGTGGTTGAGAATGATGAAGAACAAATTGAGTGGGACAAAGCAAAGCAAATTAGGAATAATATGATTGCTCAAAAATCCGACTAATTTGCCCGTAAATTGATTTGAGAGCCCTCGGTGGACTTACTATGACCGTCTTGAATGTAGCAATGTTTGGCAGTGATGAACTTGCCAAGGAAATCGCTAAAGCAACCGATCAACGTGATGTTCACACCTATGTCCATAAAGAAATACAAGATGGTGTTGCCAAAATAATTTCAATCATTAGACCGGCAAGATATCCTGAACGTTTGAGACCATTACTAAATGCAATCTCTGCTGGTAGAGTTGGCATCATAGAAATCAATGCCATCGATGCAACACTTGGTGAAGTTTTGGTAGCATTTGCCAGTTCTAATATTAGACTTGGTATTGCGATAATCAAGCCAAAAGATGGAGATTGGGTTGATCAAGATATGGCTGAAAAAATGTTTGCTCAAGCTGGACTAACTCACTGGAAATTCATGTCCCCTGATGGATTAGAAATACGTAACCAATTGTATCATTTAATGAGTGAAATTGAAGATGAATTAGCTGATTCCGCATCATCGCCACTTGTGGTAAGTATCGATCAACATTTCAATGTGAAAGGAATTGGCTTAGTTGCTATCGGCTATGTGCAATGTGGTACTCTAAAAGTTCACGATGAATTACACATATTACCTTCTAATGGCTCTGGAAACACCAAATCACTACAGGTAATGGACGATGATGTTCAAGAGGCCCAATCTGGAGATCGAGTTGGTATCGCGATTAGAGGTGCCAAAGAAGATTCACTTAGTAACGGCTCAATTATTGTTAAGCCAGCAATCAATGACAAGAAGACCAACACTCAGATTCCATTATCTGTAGTTGAACACAAATCTTCAGAAATGACATTGGATGTTTCACCATTCCAAAAACGAATTCTTAACCAAGGCGATGTCATCCATATTAGTGTTGATCTGCAATTTACTGTGGGCAGGATTAAATCTGTCAACAATGAAAAGATAGTCGTTGAGTGGGATTCTCCTGTTTATATTAGACGAGAAAATCCGGGATCTGCAATTATTGCACAATTAGATTCAAAACCTCGAATAATGGGCAGTGCAAGTCTTGATTTGAATGAATGATTCGGCAAAATTTTACCGCCATAAAACTGGGCTTTTTTTGGAGTAAATTTGCGGTGGTTTCTTAACCTACACAGTTTGCTTGAGATACTGGGATGCATTCAACAAGTCGCGTAGCATATTCATCGGCAGAGTCAAATGATGTAAAAATCGACTCTCTATACCTTGATGGGACTTCAGGCAAAGTTGTAGCAAATATTGATGAAAGAATGCTGAGTTTAGAAGCAAAATCTGGCCATGGCCTAGATATTAAAATCCACTCAATCAATAGAGTCCAACACCATCATACAAGACTCGTCCCTGGTTATATTGCAATAATTGGACTTGCATTGGTTTGGTCTAGTGTTAGGATTTTTGCAACTTCTTCAATACAAATTTTTACTCTAATTTGCGGATTAAGTCTAATCATTGGATGGGCTGTAACCCGTAAGCCGACATTAACA
>MDTG01164729.1_pt1 | contig 11692 bp, 6 predicted proteins | sample 811421 | NCBI WGS metagenome assembly MDTG01 (sample SAMN05326645, study PRJNA326480) | marine metagenome | isolation source: seawater | place: Pacific Ocean: South East | collected 2011
GGAAGCCACTGCTAACAGTAATCGGGGACACCGATTTGAATCTCGCGGCGGAGATCCATTTGCTGCAAAAATCTTTCGAGCACTTGGGGGGAGAGCCAAGTGCTCGAAAGATTTTTTAATGCATTAGATCTTCGGGGAAGCCACTGCTAACAGAAATCGGGGAGATGGAATTCACTGACGACGTTCTTCGTAGAGGTCAAAAAAAGCAAGACGATCATACACGGACCAGCCGTCTTTCAAGATGCGGCGGTGAAGGAATTGCATGTTTTCCTTGCTCTCCCCGTTTTCCTCCATCATAAATGGTTTGTGGCGCTCGGGGCTGACCGCGGTGACCTTAACGAGGTTTGATTTGCTGTCGTCGTCTTTATCCTCGCCGGTGATGGCAGTGAACCTGATGAACACAGGGGCCGATGCCTCTGCCACCCGCAAGGCAATGTAATTCTTTCCAGGCGTCAGCCATTCAATCTTGTCACTGTCCACCAAGGTTTGCAGCTGCGCCATGACCATGTCGGTCTCCTGAAAGTTAGGCAAATAAGAAAATGGCATTGGGTGCCAAACCCATGTGGAATCGGGCGACCCGATTCCACATGGGTATGTTTTCGGGCGATCTAGAAGCGCGGGTGGCAGTTAAAAGGTGCACCGGAAACCTGTGTGCGTTTCCCAGTTCCGTTGCGTGTCTCAAGTGTCCTGATTTTTTTTTGGTTCCGGTTCCACGCCCGTGGGCACGGTTAGGCTACCGAGGGACGGCAGCATGGAAAGTGCTTCTTTTCTAAAGGGCAAAAATGCCTCGTGTTATCAGTTTACGACAAACGATACGGGCGGCAGCTGCACGCGGTCGGCAAGGACGGGCGGCTGTGGCAGGTCGGGCGGGGGCGCCGGCCGCGAGACGCCATTGGCGTCGCATTGCTCAATCAACCGCCGGTACTGCCGGAGCTTGAACGCCTGCTCGTCGGACACGACGTAGTTGCCGCGCGCGTCGAGCGGCACGCACGCGCCGAGAATGCGCTGCGTCTCGCGCCACGTGTCGCCGTCCACAAATTGCGAGTAGTCCTCGTCGGCCGCCGCGCGCGCCAGGCGATCGCGCTTGTCGGCGTGCAGCCCCAGCTTGGCAAAGGTCACCGACCGGCGCGCGGCAAACTGGATGATCTCCACCGGCAACTCCTGCCCGATGCGGTAGATGCGCCCAAAGGCCTGGTCGATGGTGCTCGCGTTCCACGGCAGCGAGCCGACCGACAGGAGCACCTCGCAACCGGGGCACAGCGTGAGGCCAATCGAGCCCGCGCCCGAGAGGAGCAGCACCCCCTTGTCGCACTCCAAAAACCGTTTCACCATGCGAGCGCGCTGCGCGGCGGTGAGCGAGCCGTCAAACAAAAAGAGCGCACCCATCGCGCCCAGGTGCTCGAGGTAGTGCCGCAGAATTGTGAGCTGGGTGGTGGACTCACAAAAGATGGCCACGCGCGGGTGCCCGGCCTCCTGGCGCGAGGCGACGACGCGCGCGATCAGTTGCATCGTCTGGCTCGGGGCGGCGGCCGCCGCGGCGTAAAGCTCGGGGTCCTTCTCAAAGGCCTTGGCGCCGCGCATGCCAAGCAGCGCCGAGAACTCGAAGTTACCGAGCGCCACGATGGCCGAGAAGGCGGCGCGCTGCTCCTCGCCAAACTGGCACATCACGCTCTCCTCGCCGCTGTTTGCCATCTGCTGCGCCGACGCGAGGACGGAGTTGTGCCGCTCGATCACCTCGCCGTCGACGGTGCCGTCGGGGTTGCGGCCCACAAAGGGGTCATACTCTAGCAGCAGGCAGCGCTTGGCGGGTAGATCGATGAAGCTCGCATCGACGCGGTCCACCAAGTGCTCGTGAAAGGCCGCGACCGTGCTGCGTCGGAGCGAGCGGTCGTTGCCGCCCTTGGGAGTGAAGAAGTGGCGCGCCTTTTGCAGCCACTCGGGCCGGCCATCGATGGCACGCGCCAGGTTGGCGACTTGCGAAGGCTTGGAGGTCACGGGCGTGCCCGTGAGCCCGAGCTTGTACGTGGCCGCGCCCGTGAACATACCCACCACGTGCCCGCCAAGCGTGAGCGGGTTGGACACGCGGTGGATCTCGTCGACGATCGCGAGGCTAAACTGCGGCAGCGGCTCCGCCAGGAGCAAGAAGAGCGGGTGCACGGGCGGCAGTGCTCCTTTGAGCTCCTCGCGTCGCTTGGTGTCCGTGGGTGCCACGCCGTGCTTGAAGCGCTGCATGCGCGGCTTCTTACGGTCTTCTGGCTCGGTTCCAACGTACACAAAGGTCTTGAAGGCGGCCACGAGGGTTTCGGGTGTTGTGATGATCACGCTCGCGCGCCGCACCGCCTCGGTGGTCAGCGTTGCCTGTTTGGATGCCGCAAGCACCTGCGCGTCGTCGAGCGTGGTCCACGCGCGCACGGTTTCGTGCCACATCTCGAGGACGCTCAACGGACAGATGATGAGCGTCTTGGTCTCCGCGCGGTGCGGGTTGAGCACGCGCACGCCGACGAGCACCAGGATCGCGGTCACTGTCTTACCCGACCCCACCTCGTGGATGGCGAGCAGGCTTGCCTTGCGCTTTTCCCACGGCGCGCGGCTGTCTCTGATGAGCAATCGCTGCGCGGCAACAACCTGGTGCGGGTACAGCTTGCGCGGCCTGCCATTTGCGTCGCGCATGCGCAGCTTGCCTAGTCCCGACGTGCTGGTCTCCGAGCAGACGCTCTTGGTGAAGCGGCGCACGGCGCTGCGCACGCGCTCCTTGGACTCGTTGCTCATATCGACAAACTTTCGTTGCTTTACCATCGGAACCCGCGCGCGCGCCTTGTAAAGGCTTCCGAAGCAATGGGTCTAGCGCAGGCTTGCAACTGGTGAGTGCCGCTGTCCAGGTGGGTGCCACGGGTGTTGCCATGGGGCACTCGACGCCACATCACAGTCACCCGGAAGGTGCCGGCTGGAGTGGACTTGCGAAGGCGCACGAGTTGCAACCCGTTGAGATTGAGCTGCTGATGAGTTGCAAGGTAGTGGAGATCGACGAGGAGTGGCAGGTGAATATGATTCGTTCGATGCTGGAGGAGGCGTACAGCGGTAACAATTCCGTGCGGATCACCGAACTTTTGTGCTCACTCGTGCGAGCCCAGTTTGCGTCCGGTGTGCGCACCTCACCATTGGAGGACGTGACATTGCGCATCGCTCTGGAGTGCGAAGAGCGCGTTTCCCAGTCGATGGGATCGTGCGTACGGCTGGCGCGCGTACTCGCGTGCAAGCTGGACGCGCTGTGTCAACTGTCGCAGATCTACGCAGAGTAGGAGTGTAGACAACAGTAAAGCGTGTGCGTTATTTGGTCATAAGTGCGATTTCAACGTTTTCTTTGTTAGGCACCATGCCTGGGCTTGGGGCGTGATAAGGTGCCAAGTACCCATTTCTAGCACAGATCACCGCCATGCTTCCGAGCCTGCACCGCCTGCCGGCCACGGGCGCGGGCGTGAAGCGAGACCGCTCAGAGAAGGAGAGTGAGCAGTCGGAACCGGCCGACCATCAAAAGGTCGTCGGAAACAGGTTAGCCACCAACTTGCAGTACGGCATTGGCGCGGAACGCGCATTCGGACAGGATGTGTACAATGAGAAGTGCGAGCGGCTGACCAGGGTGCGCATCGATTCGCAGCTCGGGACGGCAGACGAACGATTTCTCATGAAGTCACAGCAAGACGAACGACTTCTCATGAAGTCACTGCAAGATGCGGAGCTCACACCCGAGGCTTACGATGCGTGGCTCAACTTTTTGCGCGACTTATCTGAGCAGGAGGACGCTGACAACCAAATGCTGGCGCTTGAAGCGCTTCACCAGCTGGAGAAAAACGTCGACGTCTGGTTGGACAAGGAACGGGCGAACTACATTCGGGAATTCGTACAGCAGCATGCAGCGTACCGCGAAAGTTTTGACAACCTCGACGAGGACGATCACATAGATTACATGGTAAAATACAGCCTGTTCCTCCGGCTCAAGATCTACATTGGGGCTGAGCGGTGGGGCGACGCGCTGCAGCTGCTTTACATGGCCAAAGAGGTCAGGAATGTCGACATGGACACGAATTTATACGAGATGGGGTTTACGAGTCTGAGAAAGGGCTACCGAACATACGGGGAAATCTTGAAGCACGTGGAAATACTCATGGAAGAGGACGCTAAACGCAGCTTTGAAGGAGCCGCGCAAGCAATGGCCCCCACGTAATGCGTCAGCGGCACGCGACGACTTTAAAAGCACACACCTCCCAAAAGACCCCCTGCACACCCGCCTCAAGCGCGCGGGTTTCGACGCGCGGGTCGAGAAAAAGTAGACAGCAGTAAAGTGTGTGCGCTATTTGGAGATAAGTTTGATTTTGACGTTCTCTTTATTATGCACTATGCCTGGGCTTGGGGCGTGATGTGGACTCCCGACGCACCCGCAGCGGCGGTGCCCCCAAACGCTCCGCGCCTTCCCAAGTCGCGGCGGCTAGGCCCGCCGCTGCGGGTGCGTTCCGAGCCCACGCTGCGCCCCAAGCCCGAACGCGCACATCGACCGGCGACCCGGCGCGTGCTGCCGCCGGTGGAGCGCTGCCCGTGCGATCGCGCGTAGCGCCTTGCCACATTTTTGTCTACCATACCGATACATCCTCATCGTATGGTTGTGTGAGCGCGCGTGCGCGGGTGTGTGAGTCCCCGCGCGTGCTACCATGGAATGAAGCTAGGCTCACCCATGCTACAACCACCCTAGCCTCTCTCCCCCATCCCCTTCCCCTTTCTCTTGTGCAATCTGGACGCGTTGTGTAAACTGTCGCAGATATACGCAGAGTGTGCGTGTAGACAGTAGTGAAGGGAATAAACAAATAGGGGTGTTTCTCATGTCTGCCTCCGACTCCAAAAGCGGCAGTCCCGTCAGTGATGGCGCTGGTGATGGCGACGACGATGATGGGGATAACTATGACGCAATGCTTGTCGATTCCAACTCGCCGACACCGGGCGCATCCGTGATCGGCACAGTTTTGGTCGATCCTGTTTTTAAAGATGCGCAGCGGGATGAGAAGTTTTTGAAGCTTGCAAGCGACTTTTACGATGTGTGGCTTCCGCCCCTTGTCCAGGGTGCTAGTGGCAGAGTGTCATTTTCCAAAGATGACGTGGCATTTGTGGCACCTGAAGCCACCATGACCGAGAAGATGGCCAAAGTATGGCGCGCGCTGCAAGAGAATCCTACCCTGGAACGTGCCATTGGCCTTTTAAACTTTCACATTTCCGTCCTGCTGCATCTCATGAACACCGAAGATGGGAATGCAGTTGCCGTGCTGGAGAAGCGTGACGCATTGATCAGCCGGGTCAAAGCTGAGGTCGAAAACCAACTGGGTACAGCAGAGGGAAAGGAGGTGGCCTGGGCCGAGCAAATCGACACTTATCGCACCGATGAGAATCCAGAGAGCGAAGGGAACGAGTTGGGTGACGAGATGGGTGCGCTGGTCGACCTTGTTGATCCAGATGATCTGGATGATCTGGATCCCGCAGTAGTAGCCACGGCGCCATCGAATCGCGACAACGAGCTAATCTTGTACGCAAATCGGTTGGCAAGCAAATTTGTGAGCATGGTAGAACGGTTGTTGGAACTGGCAAGCGGTGACGGATACGACATGCCCAGCGTTCCAAAGGCAGAAGCCGTCATGGCAAAGGCCATGGATATCAGTGAGGGCAACGTGCAAATTTTGGTTGCTTGGCTCGAAATCCGCTTGTTTGTGCTGGTGCTCGAGATGCGTGGCTTCGGCGCGCAAATGGGCATGCCAAAAAAGAGCGAAGAAAACACCAAAATTGCCAGAAGTGTGCTGGAGAAGATCGAGAGGGGTCAAATAGACGCCGCGTGCATGGAACGCGCACAGCGCGAAGGGAGCCCCAACGGTGATGGGACGATCACACAGGACCAGTGGAAAGCGGCAAGACGCCAGATGAGGGATGATCTCGAAGATGACGACTTCGTTCAGTGGGAACTGCAGCCGTACTTTGGGACACCGGACAGCGCGCCAGGTGAGGGGATGGGTGACGAGTTGCCAGAGGAGGACGAGATAGACGCGTACGAAGACGGTGATGCAGAGCAACGCGCCCGCCAATGCAACACCTACAACCCAATGGGAATGGAAGGGGCACCAGAAGATCCGATTGTGCAACAGACAAACGCTTTCAATGCGCACATCGCCCCATTTCTTCGCGACCACAGTGAGCATGCGAAGCACTTGCCTGCACTACAAGACAACTCTTGGTACGAGGACAGCAACGATGTGCTCAAAGCCAACGGCTACACGCTCGCATTTCTCACGCCGACGGCAGACGCGCCCGACGCGCAAAATCTGTGGATCGCGTTTGTCGAGAAGGAGATGGACTTTGCAACCATGCGGCAAGGGGCGTGCACCTACTTTGCACCCAGCTGCCAATGGTCCAAAGACATACTGGAGGAGCTGCGCGTCGACACCATCAAGTGGTGGTACAAAGACTACTTGCAGACGGCACTGGCCCCGAGCACCATCGACGCAGAGATTGAAACCTATGAGGGCCCGGCCAATCGCGTTTTTGTATGGCGCCTGGTGGTGGTGCACCTGCGTGCGCTCGAGCACACCGGCACGTGTACCGAGATGCTACCAGTCACCTCGTGCTTTGCAATGGACACTCTGGTGGACAACGTCGCGCACATGCTCAAGTACCGACGGTGCATCCGAATGGCCAAGTGCATCTACAAAAACGTCGTCTTTGAAGACGACACAAACAACTCGCTCCACGCGCAGTACCGTGCCAAACTGCTCAACGTGCAGCACGCGCACCACCACCAAGACGAGGGCAGTGAGGAGATCGGGATTGCGCGGCGCATCATTCGCCAGGCGCACGTTGCCAACTACCGCCACTTTTATTACCGGGGCGACACTAACAAGACTCCCAAAACGCCCATGGATCCCGACTGGAATGTCGCGTACAAGGATGCCGAGCACTACTTCACCAACCCTCCGTTGGCACCGATCATGTGCGCCGCGCCACCGCGCATGGGCAAGTCGGCGCTTACGTTGCTGATGGTGTCCTTTGCGTCTAAGCTGGGTGCCAACGTGGAGTACGGCGTGGCACCCAACAAGACCATCCCCTTGAAAGACGTCGAAGCCAAGATCCAAACGCTCCAGTGGGAAACCGCAATGAAGATGCCCCACGTGCAAATCTACTCGCAGGAGCTACAGGAGGACGTGAAGCAAATGTGTAGGCGCATCCACAGAAAAGCAAATGGCCTGGACAACTGGATCTTTCACGTGCGCGACGAGGCGCAGAGCTTGATCAAGAACAAGCATGCGCTCAAAGTCGCCGTCGGTATGGTGGATTTAATCGAGGAAGACCTTCAGAACTCGTACCCGGTGTTCTACGGGCTCACGATGTGCGTCTCCGCAACCCTCTTGCCCGTGTTTGGTGTGGGGCAAGTGACGGGCAGCGTTGATTCCGTCTACGAGCTATTAAAGAACCACAAGGCTGGTTCGGACGATTTGAGACGCTTCCGTAATCGACGCGGTGCGCTCATGAAGAACATTGTGCTGCAGCCCTGGAGCTTCCCAATCGCGCCCGACTTTCTGACGCCTCCGCGAACTCACTTTCCAATGGGAGATGAGGCGGCTACCAACGCTGCCGACTGGTACAAGAAATACTACGGCCGTCTGACGGACGGCAAATCTGAGCGAGCGCGCACGACCAATTACTACGGCATGAGCTTCCACGTTCGCGACTGGACTATCAGGAGACAGACGCCGGAGGGGCAGGAGGGGGAAGAAAAGATCCCGCACATCCTGTCGAACAAGGTCCTGCTTGACCGCACGCTGCACGATGCCATGCTCAAGATCATGCGATTGAGCTACGAGCTGCGCAGGTACAAGCAGAATTACAACCAACTGTACAACCTGGACACCGCATACGCGGATTACCTGAAGACGTTCAATAGATTGAATACGCGGTACTTTGACGTGGTCCGGGGCCAGTGGATGCAGAGCAACTCCACTCGCGTCGTCAACCGGCCGATTGTGTCGTTGACGCGTGACGCTTCCTACATGCTTGAGCACGCGCAGGAGTGGTTGAACGAACCGCCGTCTGAGCCAGCGGCAACGGCATACGACTTGAGACCAAACTGCATTTTTTACCCGATGCTCATTATGGCGCCCGTGCGGGAGAAAGGAGGAACGAATGGACGACTGGAATGGGTCGTACTACTGTGCAAGCTCGCGTGGCTGCGGTTTCAAAGGGCATACACTGAAAACCCTGAGGAGCTCAAGAGTATGCGAAAGGAGAAGCTGAAGCGGGAGTATGGCATCGCTGTGTTGGCGTACAGCTTTAGCCGAAAAGGCGATTATGTGGGCCTCGTGTGCGCGGAGAGCGACTATGTGCCAGGCGCGCCGTCGGACAGAATCGCAACCGTTGTGTTCGACCCTACGCTTCCCGAGAACCGGTTTCCCGACCAGGTTCTGCACGACCCTGATGGGACAGAAGGGTCGAGCGAGGGCACCATGCTTCGAAACACCCTCGTGCCTTTTTTGAGCGAAAAGGACTACGACGACTATGTGGGTATACTGGATGCCGCAAGGCGCGCCAACAAACCAGCCGAGATGGATGCGAAACAGTTTGTCGCAAGCAGGGTGGTTCTCAAGGTGTACAACTACGAAGCGAATCCAACCGATGCGTATGGGTACTACGCACTGGACGAGGTCGACTACGGCGACGAGTATGCCGACGACTACGGCGACGACGCAGCGGTACCGAACTGGGCAGGGGAGTCGAGCAGCGACGAAGACGCGCGGGACGATTCGGACGAGGAGGACGTCCGCCGCAACCGTCTTGAAAAGGCAAAGCGTATAAAAGAGAAGGCGAGAATGGTGGCAAAGAGCGTGATCCGATGGCAAGAGGTAAGAGAAGACGACGTGTCTTCCGAGGCAGATGATGACATGGACGATGATACCAACGTTGCGGGCGACCGAAGCGCGCCGGTCGACCCCGACGCGGCGCCGGCCGACGATGATGCCGAAGATGGATTGGTGGATCCAATGGATCTAACCGACATGAATGCCATCGCGCTGCGCCTGTGCGTCCGCGAGTTTGCAGACTCGCAGCGGGCGGTGAAACACATCAAAGAAAACTGCGGAATCGTAAAGGTCGCTGCGGTGGGCTACTCGATGTTAAAGGCCGGGCTCACGTTGCAGAGCACGCTGAAGACCGATGGTCGCTTAGAATTCTTCGTGCCCAAGTACATGAGCTTTGCCCTTAACTCGCAGAAGAAAGGGCCAGACCTCTCCTACCTGTACCAGTTGGTGGGAAGGGGGTTCGTCGACATGAAGCGCCACGCGCTGCCTCCAAACTGGAAGCTGCAGCTGCTTAGCAAGAAGGGCTCGCTCGAGCTCATCCGCGAGTATGGCAACGCGGAGCTGATTACGAGCACGGTGCATCACGAAAGCCTCGCAGGTCGGCTAATGACGGTGGGGGGAACCCTTTGGAGCGCCAACAAGGACATGGTCGACACTAAAGTCGGCTACGCAACAAAACGGCTCAAGGGTGACGACGCCGACCTCACGATCTCCTCGGTGCTGTTCCAAGGGCGCGGCGCCAAGAACCAGTCCTTGCCGTCTACACGCCCAAAGAACCAGCTGGTCTTCGGCACGCTGCGCAAATGCGTGGCTGGGGAGCACAAGCCTGCGCGCTGGGGAGACCTTACGGGGTACGAGAAGCACCGGGAGCGCTACGACCAGGCATTCGTGCATTTCGATGACGACGACGCGCCCGTGATACTGAAGCGATACGAAAAGTCGACGAACAGTGAGCTCCTCGTCGGGCGCACAAACCACGCGCGGTACAATGAAGCGCAAGGCTTTCCGCCTCCGCCGTCGTGCGCGCCCGAGATCAGGCCCAAAGGCGAAGAACAAATGACGAGTGGTGGCTACTACAAGATTCCCAGGCGCGCGTGGTGCGCGTTCTTCAAGGTTTCCGATGTCGGCAACGAGTTGCTTGATAAACAAAACACGGTGAAGCGCGAAAAATTGGCGGCGTGGGCAAGGCAGAAGCCGCGATTCATTGCCGACGCGCTGGACGGTCTGATCGATAGTCTCAATGTGCAGCTCTCCAATATGAACAAGCAACTCGCCGCGGAACCTCCCATAGACGCGCGGGAGAAGGCGATCTTTGACAACAAAATGTCTCAACTGAAGAGGAAACAAAAGGCACTCGCGGATCACATCAACCAGTGCGCGTACACGATGGGCTATCACGAGCTGACGGCCATGATCGATCGGTACAGTTTGCGGGTGGAAGCGTCAAAAGGAGAGAGGGCAGATCGTGATCGTAAACGTCTTGACTTTTACAAGCGTGCGGCTGAAAGCCTGCAAAGCGAGGGGCGAGAACACTTGCAAGGCGGAGAGAACAACATGAAACTTTACGATCTGTACGCCAGTAGGGAAGCCCGTAGACGATTGGCACGCACCAAGATGAGCGCAGACGACATGGCAACTCTCATCTGCAGCCGATGGGGCGTTGCGTCGAATATGTTCACTGGCTGGTACACAAAAATCACGGAAGCCGAAGAGGCGGAACAGATGCCAGGAGGTGGCATGCGATTGGTGCAGCTCGGCATTCTCGCCATCGAGCCAGAAGGAGCCAGCTCCGAAGAGCTGGAGACGTGGGTCCACGATGTTTTGAAAACGCACCACGAGACGATCGCGAGAAACCACGTGTGGATACGCCCGCACCTGCAACGGATGCGCGAATACGTCCTTGACCTGATTTTTGGCAAGGACTCGACCAACGACTCGGACTGGCGAGAAAACCGCGGTGAGCTCATGCCTAACAGTGGATACACAAAAGAGGACACAAAACGGCGCCCGGACATTATGACCACGCTGTCATTGGACACTAGAGACGCACAACAATACGCTGCTGACATGATTGCGCGTGAATCCGGAGCCGTCATGGGTGCGCGCGGATCCTACTTCCGAACCAAGCAGGAACAGATGCTGGACCTGTTGCAGCAGTTGGTGTCCAACGCACAGGACACAGATCAGGCAACCAGGGAGGCATACTTGAGAGAGATCGACAAGTTTGCAAGCGCGTGGAGCGTGATATATGACAGTCGTAGGTCGCGCAGCAGCGGCCTTGGGTCCAACATCGAGGAATATCTAGGACCGGAGTACGTGGGGGCCACGAAACAGCGCAGGAAGGACATGGAGGCATGGGCGGCTACTTCCTACGACACGTCCAAGACGCCACCAATGAACAGACTAGCTGCCCTCGTCTCTGCCATCAAGCTGATGCAGAGCGGTGACGTGGAGAACCACGGCAGTTACCGTCTAATGATGCAAGGGCTTAAGTTGCTATTGGGAGACGACATCATCGAAGCGGCGGAAAAGCTTTTTGAGGAGCGGTACGGTGGCCAGTTGTGAGGGAAAGGGAATCTCCCCTATTTCTGCCCGAAGATCTAATGCATTAAAAAATCTTTCGAGCACTTTGCTCTTCCCTCGGGTGCTCGAAAAGTTTTTGCAGCAAATGGATCTCCGCCGCGAGATTGAAATCGGTGTCCCCGGTTAGGGTTAGCAGTGGCTTCCCCGAAGATCTAATGCATTAAAAAATCTTTCGAGCACTTGGCCCTTTCCTCAAGTGCTCGAAAGATTTTTGCAGCAAATGGATCTCC
>MDTG01249821.1_pt1 | contig 11692 bp, 9 predicted proteins | sample 811421 | NCBI WGS metagenome assembly MDTG01 (sample SAMN05326645, study PRJNA326480) | marine metagenome | isolation source: seawater | place: Pacific Ocean: South East | collected 2011
CGGAAGGTTGTCATAGCGCCTATTTCAATTTCATCATCTTTTTCACTTATATTATTTAGTCCTAGCTTCGATAAATCTACAGCAGTAGCTATAGCCTTCGATCCTAGCCTCAGAAAAGCACACCCTCCCAACACGGCATTATTTTTCCCCGCAGTAAGAAGGTCATATGCTTCTTCCAAAGTGTTTGGAAACGCATAATTGTCTATAGTTATCAACTTAATTCCTCCCTTTAGTCTAGCTAAACTACTCTATCCATTGCTACTTTTTAGTATTAAAACCCCTCATTTTTACGTGCTCATATGCAAATATACTCCTATCAAATATAGATTTTATTAACTCCTTAGGATTCAGTAACCATATTTGGATTTTCATTTGCCAATTCTTTTTCATCGTTTTCAGGCAAGACTATATTTAATGTCAGCGCAATAAGACCCGTAACAACTATTCCCGAGCCACCGAAAATCATCTTTGCAGATTGAGGAAAATATGTTAAGGCTTCTGGTACTGAACCTAGTCCAAATCCAAGTCCCATGGCAACAGCCACAACAATGCTGTTCTTACCGTTTAAGCTCTCTCTTGTTATCAGGTTAATACCACTTACTGCAATCATAGAAAACATAACTACAGCCGCTCCACCAAGGACACTTTGGGGCATTAAAGCTATAACCGCTCCTACCTTCGGAAATAAACCAGCTAAAATCAGAAATACAGCACCTACTGCAACAACAAATCTACTCATTATACCTGTTAAAGCAACTAATCCAACATTTTGGCTATAGGATGTGTTAGGTAGAACGTTGAATATAGCCGCGAAAACGCTACCTAGTCCATCGGCCATTACCCCCCCTGCCAATTCTCTATCAGTTGCTTCTCTATTTGCACCACCCATTGTAATTCCAGATATATCGCCAATTGTCTCCACAGCTGTCACTAAGTACATTAAACACATTGCTATAATTGCATCGAAATGAAATTCTAAACCGAATTTAAATGGTGTCGGAAAGGAAATTAATCCGGCTTTTCCAACAGCCGAAAAATCTATTTTTCCCATAGGAATTGCAACAAGATACCCTATCACAAGTCCAATTAATATTGCAGATTTATTTGTGATGCCCTTTGTAAATTGCTTAAAAAATAATATTGTAATTAGAACGATTGAACCCAAAAGAAGATTGCTTGGAGATCCAAAATCCTTTGCACCTACACCACCGGCGAAATATTTTATTCCAGTAGGTAAAAGTGATAGACCAATGGATAATAGCACAGTTCCCGTAACAACCGGAGGAAAGAATCTTCTTAGTGGCTTTAAAAATGCACCTATAAACATCTCGAAAAAACCACCTATCAAGGACGCACCAAGTATACCTGCAAGTCCATATTGCCCAGAAATCGCTATACAAGTCGGCAAGAAGCCAAAGCTTGTACCCATAACAATAGGTAACCTTGCACCTACGGGACCTATTGGATATAGCTGCACAAGTGTTGCAATACCTGCTACAAACATGGCACATTGAATTAAAAATGTTTTTTCATCAACGGGAAGCTTCAAGATATTTGCAATAATGATTAGAGGTGTAACATTTCCCGCAAACATTGCTAAGATATGTTGCAGCCCTAGTGGAATTGCATGCTTCAAACTCGGAACACCATTTACATCGTATACTGATTTGCTACTCATAGTTTTTCTCCTCCTCAGCCTAACGTCTAAATAATCATTTTATTTTGAATTATGTATTTTTACCTCTATCATTATAACACAAGCTTGTAGTTTTTTCGAACGTTTTTGCGTTTTTGGAGTTTATAATTTGTATTTTATCGAATTTTTACCATACCCCCAGAAGAAAGTATTCGTATTTCACCATATTAAAAGCTCTAATAAAAAAAGCTCAAGGAAAATTAATTCCTTGAGCATGTAAAAGTTTATTAGAAGTCTGTATTCGAAACTAAGCCAAAAGCTTTTTATGTAGTTTTATTATGGCTTATATACTACACCAGCAAACATAATTGAACCCGTTCGACTATCTTTTATAACATATATAAATGGCCTATCTGCATATAATTCCACGATTTTTTCCGGTGGTTTAGCAGACCCACATATGGCTACAGATGTTAGGGCAGCAGCCTCAGTTCCCTTTTCGTCCAGACTTATGAAGCACTTTTGAGATATATCATCGACATATAAAGTATCCTGGTCGGTTATCCCTTCAAAATCAGCTTCATCTGGATTAAAAGCTTCATTAATGCCAAGTTCTTTTAGGGTTTCGGTAAAGGAGTACTCGGATTCATAAGTAAACTTCGGTAGCTTAATCTTTGCCTTTAGGTATTCCGATCTTTCTTCCAACGACTGTATCTTCGAATAGTCAAGGCTACCAATATAATCGTCAATATCTCCCTTTGGAATAATAATCTGCATACTACAGCCATAATAATTCAATTTCCCCGCCGTTACTTCATCGTCATCAAAACAAGTTATCTGTCTTTCCGCATTCATCATATCTACTGTAACTGTACTTCCATCCTTAAGGTAAAACTCTTCATCACGGGTATTACTTTCATTAAACTCATCCCGCCATTTACCTTTAAAATATAGTGAGTTAAATATATACATAAATGTTTCTGGGCTTATTTCCGACAAATAGTTATTTATCTTCCCATTGGTTTTGTCAGAAATCCACCCATTTATCTCTTCAATTGTCTTCTTATCTTTAAAATCAACGTCGTAGATTTCAGTATCATAGTACTTATTTGCTTTTACTGCAAATTCTTCTTTTAAAGGCAAATTGTTTGCTGTCCATATGGAGTTAACTGTATTAACAATGGTCGTCTTTTTATTTTCTTCTTTATACCCCAAATTATTAAGGATATTTAAAAGCAAACCATATTGCTCATTCAGTTCTTCTGTTTTGAGCCCGTATGAATTAATCACTTCTTCAATTTCTTTTTGTGTCTCACCCTCGGCACCACTGGATAGCAAAGCAAGAACTACAGATAAACTCAGCGGCGATACTATGGCATTTTCTTTGCCTTTAGAAGCTTTTTTAAGCAAATCAATTCCCATATCGTTTATGGATTCTGTAATTCTTTTATCAAAATCATTTTTACGAGTATCCATCTCCTCAAGCTGGATTTTCCTGTTAATTGCTGCCATATTACTTTCAGGCGCACATCCATATAGACTCAGATTTAAAATACATATTGCTAATATTACTGCTATTTTTTTCATTATTCCCCACCTCCTGTTACATTTGACGCAAGCAATGAGTATTTTGTTTCAAATAATAAGATTCTATTCAATATTTTACCATTTTTTCTTTAGCTTTTCCCATAATTATTATATCTTTTTTAACAGTTAAGCCAAGATATTACTTACCAATCGTAACAATAGCAACTTGAATATACTCAAGTTGCTATTATAAAATGCTTTTTAATCTCCTACCTTGTACTGTTTAAAATAATTTATACCAATGGCATCCTTTACTTCATCCAAAGTCTCCTCTGCGACTCTTCTTGCTTTTTCATTTCCAGAATATAAGATTTCCTTAACCCGGTCCATATTCTGCTCATAGTCCCTTCTTTTATCCCTGATTGGAGAAAGGGTATTATTTAAAGCCTTTGATAAATTCTTTTTACATGCCACACAACCAATGTTTGCATTTTTACACATTTCAGAGACATTGTCACTTTCATCCTTGTTGAACACCCTATGATACTGAAATACAGTACATACGTCGGGGTTACCCTTATCACTAAGGGTGATTCTATTAGCATCCGTAACTGCACTTCTGATTTTGCCCTCAACTTCTTCCTTCGTATCGGCAAGATAGATTGCATTGTTTAAGCTTTTACTCATTTTAGCATTTCCATCTACTCCAACCAATCTAGAACAGCTACCTAATAAAGCTTCTGGTTCTATAAGTACCGGTTTATATAGAGCATTAAACCTACGCACTATTTTCCTAGCCAGCTCGATATGTGGAAGTTGGTCTTCTCCAACAGGAACCAGGTCAGCCTTACAAAATGTTATATCAGCCGCCTGACTCACTGGATATCCAAGAAATCCATAATTCAAATCGGTATAACCGTATTGAGATGCCTCTGCCTTAATGGTAGGGTTATGTCTAAGCATATTCACCGTGGTAAACATTGAATAATAGGTAGTAAGCTCTGCTATCTGCGGTATCATCGACTGAATAAAAAGCGTTGATATCTCAGGATCAACCCCCACTGCTAAATTATCTAAGGCTACTTCATAAACATTCTTTTGTAGCATACTTGGCTCCTTAAAATGCGTTGTTAAAGCTTGTATATCGGCTATTATAATAAATGTTTCATAATCCCTTTGTAATTCAACTCTGTTCTGTAGACTTCCCACATAGTGGCCGATATGAAGTCTGGATGTAGGTCGGTCTCCTGTTAGAATTCTTTTTTTCATTTTCATTATAATTCCTCCACTCGTATTCATTTAATAGATATAAACAACAATGCCACCAACCATCTTCCACTTCGACCACCACCCTTCATTTTGTAATCCAAAGTGTCTATAGACGCCTTTGAGTTCTAAGTTCTATGTTCAAAGTTCTAAGTTCTGAGTCTTTCTATGTGGTATTTTATTTCACTAAAAAAACTCCTATCCCTGAAAAGGGACAAGAGTTATTCTCCTGCTATGCCACCCAAATTGACTTGTTAAGCTTACACATTTCATGTACCAACATACATGTTCTATTGATAACGGGTAGAATTCCCGGCAACGCCTACTTTATATTCGGGTTGCACTCGTAAGCCCATTCAACATAGATTTCCATGCTACATTCACACCAACAGCAGCTCTCTGGGATTTCAATCTACATTTACTCCTCTTACTCATCGAATTTTCAATATTTTGTTTTATATCAATTTTTAATTATTATATGCGATATATATCAAAATGTAAAGAAAATTAGTAGCAAAATATAAAATATATAATTTGTATATCCAATCCGTAGTCAAAATATGATATAATACTTACGAATTAGTTTGATTTGGTTTGAACTTAAACTTAAGATAACCGAAAATCAAGAAAGGATGGAATACAATGTCTTTACTTAAACAATGGCAAGATCAGGCTTATGTTGAGCGTTCTGAAGAAGAATACAATCAATTTTGGAGTGAATACCTTCCAAAGGAACAAGAAAACTACGAATACATTCTTGAAAACAAAGAGGAAACTATCGAAGGTTCGTTAACTGAGCTTGCTGAAAAATTCGAAATGGACACAATTACTTTTACAGGATTCTTAGACGGAATTAACACAAGCCTTACTGAGGAGTTAGATCTTGACAGTTTAACTGAAGAAAGCAATGTAAAGCTTTTAATTGACTTCGAAAAACTTTACTACAATATGCACGCTGCTAAAGCTGACTGGCTTTATAATCTTCCACAATGGGATAATATACTTACTGTTGAAAAAAGAAAAGAAATCAAAAAAGATTATAACAGATCTCGCATTGTAGTAAACGATAAGAAAATCGGTAGAAATGAACCATGTCCTTGCGGAAGTGGAAAGAAGTATAAAAAGTGTTGTTTAAATAAATAATTTATTCAATATAGACGAAATAACTAAGTTAGCTAAGGGCCAACTTAGTTATTTTTTATATAATCATAAGTATAATTTTTACATTCTTATATTTACGCCAAACTTCACAGCAAACATTCAAACTATATATACCACATGATTAAAGAGAATTACTACAAAGGAGGATACCATGTCAGTCAAATACATCTGTAATGAATGCAAGAAAAACTATGCCCCTGAAACACTGGTTTTCAGGTGTGAATGTGGTGGGCTGCTAGACCTTGAAAAACATGAATTTACTTTCTCAAAGGAAGATATATTAAGCAACGAATGGAGCTTATTTAGATATTTAAAAGCCCTTCCCTTCGATGATAGTTTTGACTCATGGAGAGGTATTACAATGGGAGAAGGACTAACTCCAATTGTTCCATTAGAAGATAATAATCCCAATATTATGGTTAAAGTAGATTATCTAATGCCTACCCTATCATTCAAGGATAGAGGTGCAGTAGTTTTAATTTCTAAAGCTAAAGAACTGGGAGTAAAAAAAGTTATTCAAGATAGCAGTGGTAATGCCGGAAATTCCATAGCAGCTTATGCAAGCAGAGCAGGAATGGAATGTGACATTTATGTTCCCGAAAGAACCTCTTCCAAGAAAATCAAGCAAATATCTTCCCATGGAGCAAAGGTACATATAGTCAAAGGGACAAGGGAAGATACCGCAAGGGCAGCCTTAAACGCAGCAGAGAGGGGTGACGGCTTCTATGCCAGTCACGTATATAATCCTTTCTTCTATCAGGGTACAAAAACCTATGCCTATGAAATCTACGAGCAACTAGATGGTCAGCTCCCCGAGGCAATAGTCATTCCCCTTGGAAACGGTACACTCTTATTAGGCTGCTATTACGGATTTAAAGAACTATTTGATTTAGGACTAATAGAAAAAACGCCTAAAATCATCGCTGTCCAAGCCCATGGCTGCGCTCCTATATATCAAGCTTTTAAAGAAGGAAAATCTACAGTCCAAAAGGTTATAAATACAGGAACTCTAGCCGAAGGAATCGCAATCGCTAAACCAATGAGAGGAAAGCAAATACTAGAGGCGATTAGAGCTACGGACGGGGAAATCATTACTGCTCCAGAAAATAAAATTGCCGAGACAAGAAACTATCTAGCAAGTAAAGGTTTCTATGTAGAACCCACTACCGCCGCCACATGTGCAGCATTTTCAATTCATGGAAAGGCCCACAGCTTTAACGGCAAAGTAATAATACCTTTATGTGGTGCCGGTTTAAAAAAGGATTAATATGGATGTGTGATTTTGAATTTTGACATTTCATCACGTTTTTCCTTAGTCACACATCAATATAGTCATTTAATAATAAATGTCAATACTCCCGTGCCGAATATATATTTATAATAATTATTTATGGGTAAAAACGTAAATATAGAATATCATGATTATTAAGGGAGGGGTTTTTAAATGATTGTTTCACACAAAAATAATGTAGAGGGAGTAAAAATAGAGCTTCCAGAGGTTAAAGATGCAATGATGAAGGTTCTAATATCACCAAAGGAAGGCTGGCAAGGAAATGTAATGAGGGTTTTCGAGCTAGGAAAGGGAGGATATACTCCGAGACATACCCACCCATGGCCCCATATAAACTATATTGTAAGCGGCAAGGGTAAGCTTCATTTAGATGGAGATGACCACGAGCTTAAAGCCGGTTCATTCGCATATGTTCCTGCAGGCAAGCTTCATCAGTTCATGAATACAGGAGATGAAAAATTCGAATTTATATGTATCGTTCCAGAGGAAGGACATAAGTAATTTTGCTTCAAACATATTTCTACATTATTAACGGGCAGAAAAGAGCCGGACTAACTACCAATTTCAATCCAATAGTTAATCCGGTTCTAAAGCTTTTTGCATCCTAATAAACAAACCTTTTCGGAGTATGATATAAATTGATTATTTGTCTAGCCTTCACATGTATCCTTGTATATGATCTAAGCTCTCTACTCAACACAAAAATATCTTGGCTTTTTTCCTGTTCATTAATACCACTCATTTCATCATCCAATTGAAGCTTAAGCGACTGAACATTGTCATTAAAAGGCTGATTATTCAACAATTCTTCTACCTCTCCGTATAGCTTGATAGCAAGTTTTTTAGCGTGTTCCAAGGTTAATTCAGGACTTTTAGTTAATTTTATATCCCAAAAGGCATTTCGCTCGTTATATATCGAAATAGCTAAATCAGGACTAATGGGTTTTACCCCTCTAATTGCAGGGCCAGTACATAGAGAATACAATCCCTCAGATGGCTTCATTACAGCAACAAGGGCATTGGAGGAATGTGCTGCAGATATCTTACCCCACTGCCCATTTCTTCTATACTCCTTTACAGCTTTATCCCAATCTTCTCTAGGGAGAGTTCCCGTAGTTCTATAAATAGCTTTAGCCGTATCCACTGTTATTTTACCATGATTCCTTTTAGCCATTTCGTCTAAAAAAATATTTCTATTATAGCTATTCCAATAAGCAAACATCATCCCTTTACTCATAAGCTCATCTGTATTCATTTTCCCACTGTACCATTTTAAAATCATTCCAAGGGACTTCGTCATCCCAGTGGGATTCGTCGGTCTCCAACCACCCTTTTTATCCCAAGACCATAGATCTTTTATCTTGTTCATCCAGTCAGATTGAATGGCATCAGGATGATTAACACTATTGTTGGAAAATAAATAATCCTCCTCATCTAATATACCAGCTTCCCTAACGCATTTAGGATTCGATCTCCCCTCAATAATGTAGGCATACCCATCATCTGCATAAAAACCACCCACTGTAGCTTGGTCCCCAAAACCTATATCGCCTATAGGCCATTTCATTTCTTGCTTATATGCATCCTTAGCAGATGATTTATATCTAAGGTTATGCATTACAGAAGCACCTCGTCTTATTCCATAACCCCACTCATCTATTGGCTCAAGCATTTTAGGCCCTCCACCGTGATGTACATAAGTCAGCCCCTTAAGGTTCATTGATGGATGCCCAAAAAACCAGTTCGGACCAACAGTAGGTAAAGTTCCAGTGGCTTCAAAGATAGTAAATATAAAGGGAATCCCTTCATCCGGGTAAGCCACCATAGTCACCTGATAGCTCATATCATGATCACCAGTAGCCGCTGCAATCAGTTTTCCATCATCAGTTGCTGTATTCCATGCCGCAAGGGCAGTACATGCCAGTGGAGGTAGCTCAGGTATACCTCTATTAGTATTTAAATAGGAGGTAGCAGGGGGATTATGACCTACCCAAAGATCTATGACATTTTCGTAGGTTAGCGTTATACCGATTTCCAAGGCATAGTCGCTCCAGCCCTTTGAAAACTCTATAATCTCCGGAGTATGGGTTTTGTGCATCTCCTCCCATTTGTATAATTCCTTTAACTCCTCTGTGGAAAGTTCCTTACCTGCATGTCTTTTGAGCATCCAATCCCCAAAAATATCAACCAGTTGCTTTGCGTATTGCCTACCCATTTCATAACTTGTACCTCTAAGCATTATAACAGGTGTTATATCTGGTACAATAGGGACGTCCTCGGAAAATAATATCTCTGCTTCTTTTCTTAAGACAGGAGGTTCATAATCTATAGACTTATTGCTCTTCTCCTTCGTATAGGTATTTAATTGTCTAGATATATCAAGTGCAGTCTCGAAGGATTTAAACGTCTTCTCCCATAAGCCTTTATCATTATTATTTTTCATGGCCTCAGTTGCATACCATTTACCTCTATAATGATAAATCATGGCATCATTAAACTCCCTAATCCTTTGCCAATACATATTACTCAATGGTTCTATCTCTGAAATTTTTACATTCGCTAAAGTTAACTGAGTTCTGGATTTATTCCTAATTCGGTAAATTTTAAAGGCTTTAGAGTTTTCAAAGTAAAATCTTACGAATTCTAAAGTACCAGTCTTTTTACCCATTTTATTCACCTCACTTTTCATTCCACAATCTTAGAGAATCTTCAAGCCGTCCCTTCAGGAAGTTAAGAAAACTTTTGCTCTCCTCTAGTCTGCTACATCCTTCACTTTCCACCTGCTTTACGTCAACTATTTTCTGCATAAAGCCACTTAAGGCTGTAATATATCCAATAAAAGGTTCTATACTCTCTTTCCCGGGAAATATCCTTAGCCTATAGAATTTCTTTCTTATTCCCGGCTTCGTCATAATTTCCACTCTATTCATATCAATCAGTTGGTTTAAAGCTTTACTGGCTGCCCCTTTACTCAGATTCAGTATCTCTTTTACTTCATCGAAGTGAAGTTCTTCCGGCTCCCAAATCATCAGGAGTGCATAAACCCTTGCAGCTGAAGGGGTATATCCATATTTCTCTAAAAATAAACCATATTCCTCAATCAGTTCTAATTTTTCATTTTTGTTGTTCAATTTGTTCACTCCTTTGTGAACACTTTAATTGATGAACACCCTATTTGTCAAGGCATCGTCATAAATGTACTTTTTACCAAGGGATCACAACCTGCATTATCTCTTCTTTTGATCAACAATCATCAAAAACTTATATCATTGTAATCAGTATTCTTTCCATTGATAAATACTTCAATTAAATTTATTCTCTCAGTATTTAATTGTCCTATAAATCTAAAATACTGAGCATGCCATTCTTCGTCGATATCAACTATTCTGTGGAGACTTTCCAATAGAGTTATTGGTCCGATTCTTAACTCCTCACGAAATACAATCCATCCCAATATTGCCAATTCCATATCACTCATTGTATTAAACACAGCAGAAAATTCATCTCCAAACAAGCAATCCGCAGATAAAAGGTCCACAAAATCCCTCATTGAGTGAATTTTTGATGTTATTATATTAATTTTTTCTTTAACATTATTGCATTTCACTATTCTATCTACTACTGATCGGAAGCTTTCATCATCCATTTTATATCCATCTTTAAAGACGATACTCCCTTTCCCTAGCTCTTCTTCATCACCTGTTATAATTAAATACTTTAGATTTCCATTTTCTACAGCATTTAAGACTCTTGGCATGAATATCACTTTGTACCGATTAATGTATTCAATAAGTTTAGAGTCGTATATCAATAAGTTTTCTATTAGTTTTTCAAAGACTTCATCAACAATAGAGGTAATTTTAGATGGCTTCAAATCTTCAAACAACCTCCCTAGAACCTCATAATGAAGCTGTGAGAGAACTAATCTACGGGTATCTCCTTCTATCATTACCGAAAAAATAGAATTATTAATTAATATTTCAAACAGGTTTATCGGTGATTCCTTATAGTCGAAATCATATACTCTTCCATAGTTTTCTAGAAGTCTTAATATATCTTCCTTCCTAAATAATCTACAAAATCTATTCTCTATTCGTAATTTTTCAAGATATTGCTTAATATATAAAATCCCTCTAATACTCATATCGTCAAACATCAAAGGATAATCCATGCTGGACATCGTGTCATGAGCATTGAATATCACACCATAATTCATAAAAAAGCCCGGCAGAGCATCTTCAAGAGTCTCATTGTACAATTTAAGTGGTATCTCTAGTTTATTTCTCACAACCTCTTCATAAAGCAATCGTGTTTCTTCAACACTATTTTTTATATGTTTAATGCTTTGCTCATATATATCTTTGGTATTTCTATTCATCAAAACATCTAGGCTATCCAAGGGATTATTAAATCTAGATAAATAGACATCAAGGCAATAGTATATTGAAATTAAAATGTTTTCTGCCGTTTCTATTGCAACTGAAGTACTTTCCCCCTGAGTATAGCGTAGAATAAGATCCTGTAATATAGACATTATTTGTGACTGAAGCCTGGATAACATCTGCTCATTAATTAAACCTACTCGATACACCTCTCTTAAAAGGGATAGAGTATATTGATTATAATCTAAATTCTCTCTTTTTATTGGCGTATGTTCTACTACGTGCTCTCCCACCATTACAAGTCTCCTCTTTTTGTAAAATAACCTTCACATAAGCTATTACTTCTGTACTTTCTGGCAAACACTTCAAGTTCTCTCTGTAAAAACTCTATCGATCCGCCACAATGATTATTATAATAATCCTTTATTA
>MDTG01371091.1_pt1 | contig 11692 bp, 5 predicted proteins | sample 811421 | NCBI WGS metagenome assembly MDTG01 (sample SAMN05326645, study PRJNA326480) | marine metagenome | isolation source: seawater | place: Pacific Ocean: South East | collected 2011
TATTATATTAGTTGGACTTTGTTATCAGGATGAAAAAAAATATTTATCATATGGTTCAAATTTACTAAAAAAACTAGAAACTCTTATACCACCTATAAGCAGATGATCTTCCAGTAAATCTGCCACAGAATACTTCATAAAACCATTCATTCCCGGCATTGGATAAGATGTTCCTCCAGAATACCTCTGATATTGAGGATTTAAAAAACGATTATCAATATCCAGCGAAATTTCAGATGTTCTAAAGGCGATTTCATAATTGCGTTGCTTTACTTTTGTAGCCATTGCATCGGAAGTTGGGAAACCATTTATTTTAAAATGTCTAAAGGTGGTATTTTTGTTTGGCTTGATTATTTCTACCACCGAATCAATATGCTCCTTATCCATTTCATCTTTAAATACATAATAGTCGGTAAACAAAAAATCATCGTTGATTTTCATTTTTTGTTTGATACTGTCCACTGTTAATACTTTTATAACTTTATCCTCTTTAAAAACTTCATTTACTAAGGGGACTTTTGAAATAAACTTCGCAAAATCGGTTTGTGTTGGATTTTTTGTTTCAAATTTTAAATCCGAAATACTCATAATGCTTTTTTTTGAAGGCCTGAAGATCCTTGTAACCTGATTTCCATTTGTAGAGTGATATAAAATATTGGATTTATAATTCGTTAAAGCACGCTTTTTGGTGTAAAATCGATAATGGAGTGTTGTGTCAACGAAGGCGACTGTACTATCTATTTTTATCTCCCATTGATTTACAATTCCACTTTCATCACTGAGGTAAAGTATGGTATTATAACCAATTGATAGAGGTTTTTCTTCATTAAAATTTGGAGTATTCGTTATTCGAAATAATACTTGAGGAGTAAATTTAAAATTTGTTTTTTTTGAATAGTTGTATGAAAAAATATCTGATGAATGTTTGTATACCAAATTTTTACTGTCCTTTAAAAGCATTGAGTCATTTTGGCGATTACTTGAAAAAATAATTAATTTATCATTATTTAGGAATACTGGTGCACGATCATCATAAAAGTCATCAGTAATTTGCTCTCTTGCCCGACTCAATACATCTAAAACAAAAATGTCTGTTTTTCCATCAACTACGCATGAAAGAGCAATCTTTCTTCCCGATTCAGAATAACTTGCTTCTAAAATCTTTTCTATTTGAAATAATTTTGTTTTAATTTTTTCTTTTGTTCTAACATTGTATGATAACCAATGCATCTCCCCTTTAAATTCATAAAAAACACTCAAGACATCCCCCTTAGAGTGCCAAGCCAAAACAGGAAAAGAATAATCAGGACGAATGTCAATTTTTTGTCCTAACCGTAAAATACATTTTTTAACATTGCTGGTAGTGTTGCATACGAATACCCTCTGCTGACTTAAATTAGTAGTAGTGTATGAGACAAAATCTCCGTTTTTATTAATTGTAAGCCTTTGATAAGCTATTCCTTTTCTTAATTTACGTTTTCCAATATTGTTGGTATCCACAGGCAGCTTAGTTCTGTCGTCATTGATAAAGCGAGATTTAAAAAATGTACTCCATTCTGAAATCAAATTTTCATAACTCTTACCCAAAATGAAAAATATCCCATCTGAAAAATCCCGATGAATCTTGGACATATAAAAAACATTCACAACTGCTTCTTCACCGTATTTATCTGCTATAAAATACCAAATAGATTGTCCTGCTAGTGAAGCCCTCTCCCCCCTGAGCAAATTGAAGTTTTCAAAATATCCTGCATTAAACATCGACTTTACATTGCCCTCTATTTTAATACTCCATTTATCAGATAAATAAGCAATTAATCCCTCATAATACCATTCTGGGAAATTTATAAGAGCTTCATTTTTTATTTCATCAGAAAAACCGTCGCCGAAAGTTATTTCATCAATTAAAATTCTTGCTACCCCACTTCTTATTTGTCGATCAAAATTCTCATGGTTACCATCAAAAAATAGAAAAACCTTGTTTCCTAATGTACGCGCAAATCCGCCAGGACTAAACCCTTCATCGGGGTAATTACCGATATTACTTTCGCGCGACTGATTTTGCGTGTTGTAAATAATGAATTGAACCTTTTCTTTCAATTTGTACTCAAATTGAAGCTCAAATTCTTTAAGTTGTAAATGAGCTGATCGAGCTACATAGTCTGCCAAATTTTTACCCTGCTCAAAAAAATATATATTGAATTTTTCATACCTATAGTGACTCCAAAAATAATCTGAATATTGAATCCTATTTTTTCCAAATTCCATACTTGTTCCATTGTAGAATTGAGCTGAAATAGAAATAGATGAAAGAAGGCAAACAATGATTATATAGAAAGGTATCCGATTCATTTGGTTTCTAATGTAATAAATAAGATTTATAATTGTTATTAACATGAAGGCTAATTAAGCATTAACTTTGCAGTATGATTACTATAAAAAAGTTCACATTCAATCCCTTTCATGAAAACACGTATATTATTTTCGACGAAACAAAGGAATGTGTAGTAATTGATCCTGGATGCTATTACAAAGAAGAAAAAACAAACCTCATTAATTTTATTGAGGAAAATAAACTCCTCCCTGTTAAGCTTTTGAATACCCATTGCCACATTGACCATGTTTTAGGAAATTATATTATTTCCAATACTTATAAATTAAAACTAGCCGCGCATCGACTTGAAATATCCATTTTGGAAGGAAGTGCTTACTGGGGTTCTCAGTACGGAATTAGTGGTGACATATCGCCTGAAATTGAAATCTACCTTAGTGAGGGTGATTACATAGAATTCGGAAATTCGAAATTCGAAGTAATTTTTGTGCCAGGACACTCTCCAGGTCATATAGCATTCGTCAATCATGACGAAAAATTTATACTGAACGGAGATGTCTTATTTCAAGGAAGCTATGGAAGATACGATTTACCCGGTGGTGATTTAAAAACACTTACTCAAAGTATTAAAAAAAAATTGTTTGTTTTGCCAAATGATTATAAAGTATACGCGGGTCACATGGGAGAAACAACTATAGGTGCAGAAAAAAAAACAAACCCTATATTACATTTCTCATTGTAAAATTTAACGATAATGAATCAGAAGAAATCAAACGAATTTTATCAAATTTCCTCTCAATATTTTCCAGGGGGAGTAAACTCTCCTGTAAGAGCATTTAAAAGCGTTGATGGAACCCCTTTGTTCATTAAAAAAGGTAAAGGTGCCTATATCACTGATGTTGACGGTAATAAATTCATTGATTTCTGCGCATCCTGGGGGCCTCTGATTCTTGGACATAACAACCCCAAAATTAGAAAATCAGTGGTAAGCGCTTCCAAAAATGGTTTATCCTTTGGCGCTCCTACGGTTCAAGAAAATGAGCTCGCTGCGCTCATTATCAATAACAATAAATACATTGAAAAAATTCGATTTGTAAGTTCAGGTACAGAAGCAGTAATGAGTGCTGTTAGACTTGCCAGAGGATATACTAAGAGGGAGAAAATTATAAAATTTGAAGGATGTTATCATGGACATGTTGACCATTTATTAGTCAAAGCTGGTAGTGGATTAGTCACTTTTGGATCATCTTCTTCAGCAGGTATTCCAGAGGCTTTTGTAAAAGAAACACTTGTTCTACCATTAAATAATAAGGATGCCGTAGAACAAGCTTTTAAAAAATACAACGATGAAATAGCATGTATTATTGTTGAGCCTATACCTGCCAATAATGGTTTATTGCTACAAGAAAAAGAATACCTCCAATTTTTAAAAGACACGGCAAATAAATATGGTGCACTAATCATTTTCGATGAAGTAATCTCTGGATTTAGAGTTGCATTTGATGGAGCTGCTGGTTACTATGATATTCAACCTGATATCATAACTTATGGAAAAATAATGGGGGGAGGAATGCCCGTTGGCTGTTACGGTAGTTCCGCCAAAATTATGAGTTCAATCGCGCCTGATGGGGATGTTTATCAAGCTGGAACTTTAAGCGGAAATCCAGTGGCCATGAGTGCAGGAAAAGCTGCGCTCAGTGTTTTGTCTCAACCTGGCTTTTACAAAAATCAAGAAGAGCGTACACTCAACTTTGTAAATAAACTTAAATTGCATATAAACGAAAAAAAATACAAAATTCATATTGCCACAGTTGGATCTATTTTTTGGATGGTTTATGGAGATAAAGAAACGTTGATTCAATCCCCCAATCAAATACACAAAGATGCAGGCATATACTTCAAAGCAATATTTAGAAAATTATTGAATAAAGGCGTTTATTTAGGACCATCTGGATATGAGGTAGGTTTTGTCAGTTCAGCACATTCACATAAACTACTAGATAAAGCTGCCAATAAAATCATGTCGGCTCTCGATGAAGTACACCAAGAAATTGGTTTAACCTAAATCTTTTAACTTTTTAAGAATAAAAAGCCTGATATTAAGTATTAGAGGCTTTATTATTTTACACTAAATTATTTTGTAACAATAATCTTTTGCATATACTGTACCTTCTCATTAGTTACTTTAAGTGTATATATACCTGAGTCATATTCTTTGAAGCTTTGTATAACAATGCCCCCTACTGATCTCTTTGTGGAATATAATAAGGAACCAATATTATCATATAATTCAATAACATAATCCTTTGAGACATCTCCAGTTGGTAAACTATAAGATACGTTGTCTGAAGTAGGGTTAGGGAAGACAACTAAATCTTTAATAATGTAGTTTTCCCTATCATCCATGCTATTAACATCTGTACCATCTTCGCCTCCATTAAATTCTACTGTATCTCCTTGAGCGGTAACTCCACCCTCAGTGGTCAGAATTGCCCCAGTATTTGATGAATTGGCTATAGCAGTTACGTAAATTTTTACCAGTTCTCCATTTCCAGTTAATTCCTGATGATCGTTTCGAGTCTCTGCAATATAAATTTGACCTTTATTTTCATCGTAGAATCCAAATGTAATTAAATCATCATCTTCAGTTCCCAACCAAGAATCAGAAAAATCAAATACTAAGGTACCATAATCAAAGACAACTGGATCTAAATCTATTTCAAAACCTAAGCCATACATTGAGACATCAATAGTGTCTGGAATGGAAACCGTTAAAACAGCAGTTTCTCCAACATCGATATCATCAACATCCCAATCTATAGAAAGTTGATTCGTAGTATTTGCTCTAGGTTGCCATGGGTGTGAATATGCAAAGTTCTCTTGAACAATTAAGATATCAGCAATATTTATAATCCCGTCACCGTTTGCATCTCCATGCTTATTGTTAACATCTCCCCAAAGTTGCTTCGACCAGTCTTGAGATTCATGCCCTCTCCAATCTGAAGAGATAATACTTCTTTTTGGACCCATTTCACCATAATGAATACCTATTGGAAGAATATCATAATGATTCGCCTCTGTATCCAAGTTTGCATCTCCGGGCCAAACACAACCTATCAAACATTTATTTTCAAGAGCATTACCCACTCTAATTTCTTTACAGAAAGTTCTAATACAACCTGAGTCATTACTCACTGTTAAACATGTAGCATAATAACCAGTATCAGCATACGTGTGAGCCGGTTGGTATTGGACTGAAGTTATTGAATCTCCAAAATCCCAGTGATAATCAGCAATTTTCCCTAGCGATATATTATCAAAATGAGCGGTTGCAGTAACTGAATTTGCATAATAATCAAATTTTGCAAAACATGCATTTGACACGTCTCCAACAGTAATTATCTGACACTTAGTTTCCTGACCTCCATTGTTATTTTTAACAGTTAAACATACCTCATACAAACCATCCTCTGAATACACATATATCGGATTCTGAACAACTCCAGCGGAATCTGAATCTCCAAAATCCCAATACCAGGAAGTTGGATTTCCAACGGATTCATCTTTAAAATGGACTTTACTATTCGTTGGATTCAAATAATACGAAAAGTCTGCTTCAACATACTCATCAATATTATCTAAATCTGTGATAATTGAAACAAATTCACAATACGTATTAAAACATTGAGATATAGAATCAAATACGGTTAAACAAACCTCATACACTCCATCATTTTCATAAGTATACTGAGGAAAAGAGTCATTCGAATTAAATCCATCATTGAAATCCCAAATCCAGCCGGTAATGTTTCCGCTTATTTCAGGTTCAAATTTTACAGTTTTTCCACTAACAAAGTATTCAAAATGTGCATCACAATAAACTGTTGAATCATGAACAACAGGAATGTCGATACAAAACTCATCCTGACATTGTGTAATCGAGTCAAATACAGTTAAACAAGCACCAAATAATCCACTACTATTAAAATCATACGTAGGATTCATCGAATAGCTTTTGGAGCCATCACTAAATTTCCAATACGAATTTGTAAATTGGCCTGTTGAAATATTATTAAATACTATTGCGGTGGAAGAAACGGGGAAAAAATCAAATTCGGCTCTACAGTCGATTACTGTAGTGTCCATAAATAACTCTACGTTATCAAAAACATAATCATGACAACCTGAAGCTGAGTCATAGATTGCAAAGCTTACATTATAAAATCCTCCATGTGAATATACGTGAGTCACTTCACCGATATTCTCATCAAAAGTTCCATCACCAAAATCCCATCGATTATTTGAGTATGAACCTTGAGCAATACTCTTGAACTTAACTAATGAATCATTTATAGGGAAATATTCAAACTTCGCGTGGCATTCAACTTGATCAGAATTCTCAGAAATCACTACTTCTTCACTATACGATGACTGACAACCAGAAATACTGTCCCATATCATTAAAGAAACGTTATAAACACCCTCATCTGAATAATTCCCAGTAGGATCATTGTGGTGGGCAAAATCACCATTACCCAAATTCCAATAAACGTCCGTAAAGTTTCCAATTGAAACATTTTGAAATTTAATCTCACCATTTGCAAGTTGAATTTTATCAAACCTAGCTTCACATAGAGCATCAGCTGCATCTTTTAAAATAATTACTTCCTTACAAATATTATCCTGACATCCTGAAACACTGTCCCAAATATCTAAACAAACTTCATATACTCCTGAAGTATTATAAGTATGGTTAGGGTTTGAAGCATTCGAAAATGCCCAATCTCCAAATTTCCAATGAGCGTTAGTAGTATTACCTAAGGAGGTATTCGCAAAAAATACTTTATCCTGCAATACCATAAAGTTGAAATCGGCAGCACAATTTTTATTCAAAGAGTCTAATTGAATGTTCACAACATCACATAAAGACGAGTGACAACCAGAAACTGAATCAAAAATATTTAAACATATGTTGTAGAAACCTGAATTTAAAAATTCATGTGATGTACTATTATCATTTGAATGATTTCCATCGCCAAAATCCCAATGCACGTTTGTGAAAGGCCCAACTGACAAATTTTCAACATGAACTAATCCATTTTCATCGAAATAAAAATCCATTTTTGCTTCACAAAATACCGAAACAGTGTCAAGATTAACACCAACTATCTCACAAACTTGATCTTGACAACCTGAAATTGAGTCATAAATAGACATGCAAACTTCATAATGACCCGAATTTTGATATTGATGGCTGAACTGCTCCTCATCGCTGTGCATTGCATCTCCAAGCGAGAAATGAACATTAGTATATGAACCAACCGCTTTAGAATTAAATACTACATTGCCGTTTGCTTCTTTAAAAAAATCAAATTCAGCTCGACAGTTTACAACGCTTGTATCAATAACATCTATGAATTTACAAATCGTATTAAAGCATCCAGATAAAGAATCAAAAATACTCAAGCAAACTTCAAAATGTCCAGATGAAGGAAATTCAAATTCAGCCTCATAAGTCCTTATTATGTCTTCTCCTCCATTAAATTCCCATTTAACATCTGTGAAATTCCCATTTGATTGATTATCAAAAACAAACTTTTTTGGCCCTATTGGAAAAAAGTTAAAATCAGCTTGACAAAAAACATCATTTGAATCCTCTAAAACAGTAATAGCCTGACAATATTCTGATACACATCCGGTATTACTATCAAAAACATTCAAACAGACTTGATATGCCTCGGATTGAGTATAGATTTTAGTCGGATTTTCCTCATCAGAATATGTCCCATCACCAAAAGCATAATGAACATTTGTATAATTTCCTTGTGACTTATTTGTAAAAGCTACTGTATCATTATCAATTTGATAATCATAATTTGCAAAGCAATTGCTTTGATTGTTATCACCATCAATTTCTACAGGCTTACAAAATTGTGTTTGACATCCCGTAATTGAATCGTATGCAGTTACACAAACATTATAAATTCCAGGACCGGGAAACTCATGAATAGGATATAGTTTATCAGATTGGAGTCCATCTCCAAATTGCCAAAATCCTCCTGTTAAATTTGTTGTGCCAGAGAGTGCAAACTGGACCCTATTCTGATTTGAAGAATCAACAAGAAAAGTAAAAGCGACGGCACATGAATTTTGTGTACCTACGGGAACTTTTAATTCTACCTCACTATCACATCCTTCACCACTAATGGACAGTTTAATATTTTTATCTCCAGAGGAAGGAAATTCAATTGCAAAAATTTCACTAGTATATATATCGTTCTCTATATCCCAAACATGAGATAAAGTTGTTTGTGAAGCTGAGGCAGATTCTGAGCTGAAAAAATACTCCAACGGATTACCTAAATTCCTCTCAGCCCAAATTGAAGCCAAACAACCTTCAATTGGCAATAAATTCTCACGATCATCATCATGAATGTCCAAAGTGTCGTCGTGGACAATTAAGGGAATACATAAAGTATCCTTACATCCATTTTCAGTCTCTATGCCTAAACAAAGTTGATGGTTACCAGCTGATCCAAGCTGATACTGATATTCAGATTCTTCACTCTCCAAACTTTGATTCAAAATCCAAAAATATTTTACAATTGAATCAGTTGCAGTAGATGTAGAAACAAAATTTATAATCGTAGAATCATTTTGATCCTCTGATCCTGAAAAATTTGCAGTACAATCATCAGATTCATCACCTTCTATATCTACTTGTAAAGTTTCACAAATTGTATCTGAACAACCTAAATCAGTAAATATGATTAAGCAAACTGGATAAGAACCAGAATTTAAATAGTAATTTGATGGATTTTGCGAATTCGAAATATTTCCAGCACCAAAATCCCACTGCCAGGTGTTAATGTAACCTCTCTCAGCTGACGAATTATCCTCGAAATTATATTTGTTTACATCATTTGAATCTTCCTCAAAAGAAAAATCAGCCTGACAATCGTCTTCTTCATCTTCCTCATCACCCAATGGAACTTGAAGGCTCTCATACGTTGTATCCAAACAATTATTCGCAGTTGCTATTATTAATCGAACAACTTTCTGTCCTCCATATTGATACGTGTGAGATGGATTTTGTGAAAATGAATTTGCTCCATCTCCAAAATCCCAATGATGAGAAACTATAGGACCAGCACTAGAGGTAGATTCATCTATAAAATCAAACTTCCTCAACACGTTCGAATCCAGTTGAAAACTAAATTCAGCTTTACATTCTTCTTCATCTTCCTCATCTTCAGGTATTTGTATTACTTTGCACTTTTCATTAAAACATCCACTGATCTCAGTCATTTGCAAACAAACCGAGAAACTACCTGGGCTTGGAAAGACATGTTCAACCTGTTGGCCATATTTTTCAACACCTGCTCCGAACAGCCATTTCAGTGACTCAATCCCCGAGGGTGCATACGAACTATCTGTAAAAAAAACCTGCCTAGAATTCGATGGATTTATGGAATATTGAAAATTAGCATGACAATATTCCTCCTCAGGAAAAATCTCAACATGCTTTATTATTGTGTCATAACAACTGTCATATGTTAGAAAAGTGAAAATCACCTCGTGAACACCATCTTCTGGAAAATCAAATACAGGATTTAATTGTTCTACTTCGACACCAAAATCATCAAAAAACCATTCAAAATGAACGAAACCCTCTACCTGCTGAGCTTCTACAGTGAAGGTTACTTTTTTATAATCAAGGATATCTTGTTGGTACGAAAAATCTACAGGACATTGCCCTAAAATAATTGTGTTAAAAGATAAGGTTATAAGTATTAGAGAACAAATTTTTAGGAGTTTGGAGTTTTTCATTGCAATTTGGCTTTTTTATAACGGTGCAATGATACGATTTTTGTAACAATTGGTTTCTCTAATTTTAGACAAAAAACGTTTTATTTACGATGAAAATCTAAAATATGAATACAAATTTCAAAAAAAATAAATTAAATCAATTATCTAATTCTCTTGAATAAATGCCCTTTAATTGCTTCTGAAAAATAAATTTGGCTTCAATTTAACTTATATATGAACCTCAATTTTTACCTTAGATAAATGAAAGTGTACACAAAAACAGGGGATCAAGGAGAAACGTCCCTTTTAGGAGGCTCTAGAGTCTCAAAAGCAGAGCTTCAAATAGAGTCATATGGGACAATAGATGAACTGAACTCATATATTGGTCTTGTAAGGGACCAAATTTGGAAGCAGCCACTTTTGAAGGAACTTACTGAAATTCAGGATAGGCTCTTTACAATCGGTTCTCATCTTGCAAACGATAGAAAGAAAAATAAAATAAAACTACCTGAAATTCAAGAAAAAGATGTTCAACGACTTGAAATAGAAATTGATAAGATGGATAATCAGCTTCCCCCAATGAAGGCTTTTATTTTACCGGGAGGAAATACGATTGTATCCTTCACGCACATTGCTCGATGCGTATGTAGACGAGCAGAGAGACAAGTAGTTAGATTGAATGAAAATTGGGAAATTCCGCCCATCATTATAAAATATTTAAATCGACTTTCAGATTACTTGTTTATTTTGGGGAGGAAATTGAGCAAAGACCTAGGTGCCGATGAAATTGAGTGGAAACCAAAAAACTAAACTCAATCAATATTATATTTAGACTAAACTTGTTTATTTTTAATTATTTCAGTGGTAAGGACATCGATATTCATATTACTTTTCCTGCTTTCAACAATTAGTTTCGGAAATATTGATTCAACATCGAAAGAAATTTTAGAAACTAAAACAAAAATAATAGCTAATCCCAATATAATTGAATCTATTGACACTTTTTTAGTTAGTTCAACATTATTAGACCCTGAAGAAGATGTTTTTACGCCCTCTTTTTTTTCTGTAGGCTCTGGACTATACAAATTTCCAATATTACTAAATTTAGAAGACATTGGATGGATGTCCGATAATGTTATGCTAACATTCGAAAAGGCTCAATTCAACAAAGATACCACGCCAACTATTAGCGTAAAATACGACCATGCATATAATGTGGCACATTGGTTTACAGCTAAATTTGACAGAACGATTGGGAAATCAAAATTATCAGCTCATTTGAACAGAAACTTTCAAAATAGCATGTATTCAAATTCATCAGGTAAAAGATTTAATTTTTTAATTGGAACAGATCTTCCTCTCCGTAAAAACTACAAAATATCATTAAGTTATTTTAGAAATCAGGCTGAAATCGAAGAAAATGGCGGTTTCCAAAATGCCGATTCAATTATTTTTATTGATGAGTTAAATGAGGCAACCTTGTTCTCTAACTTAAATTCCGCACAAAACACTATTTTTTTACAAAAAACTTCTATTCTTCAAGAATTAAGA